>Ga0131853_10001334_pt1 | contig 44243 bp, 42 predicted proteins | sample TergutLab28metaG_FD_92764 | JGI IMG/M metagenome (GOLD analysis project Ga0131853, IMG submission 92764) | Labiotermes labralis P1 segment gut microbial communities from Petit-Saut dam, French Guiana - Lab288 P1 (version 2) (version 2) | ecosystem: Host-associated > Arthropoda: Insects >... | reverse complement strand
GAAGGGCAGCGGAAGAAATTGTTATTCAAGATATTACTTCAGGTGCTAGCGGTGATATTAAAATGGCAACAGAGATTGCGCATAAAATGGTTACAGAGTGGGGTATGAGCGGCAACAAAAAATTAGGGCAAGTATTTTACGGTTCTAGCCAAGAAGTCTTTTTAGGCAGAGATTATGGTTCTTCTCATAGACATTCTGAGGCAACTGCCGCTGAGATTGATAAAGAGGTTAGCCGAATTATCGAAGACGCATATCAACGCGCGTTAAAAATTCTTAAAGAACACCGCAAAGAGATGGATGTAATGGCACGGGTGTTATTAGAATGTGAAACCATTTACACCGAAGAAGTCGATATGATTATGGAAGGCAAAAGTTTTGAAGAAGTGCGCGACGCATTAAATGCAAGAATGAAAAAACGCGCAGAAAAAGTAGAAAAAGCGTTTGCGCCCGCAACGGCATAAAAAAGTCAAAACCCCAAAGTGTTTACTTTGGGGTTTTATTATCTTGTTAAATCTTTAATAACCTCGCCTGCTAAAATTAAGCCTGCAACTGACGGCACAAAGGATATACTAGCAGGGATTTGCCTGCGCACAGTGCATTTGTGCTTTGTTTCTGACGGGCATACGCAATTGAGATTGCACATTTCTAATAAAATATTTTCTGGAGGTAAGATTGTGGGTTCTTTAGAATACACAACCTTTAACTTTTCAATTCCTCTTTTCTTTAATTCACTGCGCATGACTTTAGCAATAGGGCATATAGATGTTGTAAAAATATCCGCAACCTCAAAGGCAGTAGGGTCAAGTTTGTTGCCTGCGCTCATGCAGCTAATAATAGGGGTGTTTGCCTTTTTTGCATTTTCAATCAATTCTAATTTGCAAGCGATTGTATCAATTGCGTCAATGACATAATCATATTTACATATGTCAATTTGTGCAGCAGTATCTTTATTATAGAAAAAAGGATATTTATTAACAGTTGCGCAACTATTGATTGATAAGATTCTTTCTGCCACAGCGTCAGTTTTAATTTGCCCTACTGTTTTTATCGTTGCGTGTAATTGACGGTTTAGGTTTGTAATGCAGACTCTGTCATCGTCACAAACACCTAAAGTGAAAATTCCTGCGCGCACAAGAGCCTCAACAGCATAGCCGCCCACACCGCCTAATCCTATCACAAGTACTTTTGCCTTGCGGAGCTTTTCCATGCCATCTACACCTAATAGGGCGGTTGTTCGTGAAAATTGGTCGTTTTTTAGTCTTGTTGCCAACTAATTTAACCCCTTCATCAATCCGCCTCTTTGGATAATAGCCTCAATCTCGGCAGGGAAGGGAATGGTGCTGTATTTTTTATTTTGTGTGGCATTTATAATATCGCCCGTCTTTAAATCAATCTCAATCACATCACCGGTTTTTGCGTCTTTGCTGCACTCAGCACATTCTAAAATGCGCAAGCCAATGTTGATTGCGTTGCGGTAAAAAATTCGCGCAAATGATGAAGCAATAACGCAAGACACACCGCTTGCTTTTATGCACAAGGGTGCATGTTCTCTTGATGAACCGCAGCCAAAATTAGTACCGCCAACAATCATATCACCTTGTTTGACCTTACTTACAAAAGCAGGGTCAATGTCTTCCATGCAATGCGCGGCAAGTTCTTTTTCGTCTGTGGTATTAAGATACCTTGCAGGGATTATGACATCGGTGTCAACATTGTCACCAAATTTGTGTACTGTGCCTTTTAGTTTCATATTATAAAACACCTACCTTTCCTAAAATTGCGCTGCATGCTGCCACAAAGGGGGATGCAAGATATATTTCACTTTTTACATGACCCATTCTGCCTACAAAGATGCGGTTGGTTGTAGCAACACATCTTTCGCCCTCTGCCAATATGCCCATATGACCGCCCAAGCAAGGACCGCAGGTGGGTGTACTAACAATAGCTCCTGCGTTTATAAAAGTTTCGACCAATCCCTCTTTAATTGCTTGCAAGTAAATTTCGTTTGTACCAGGAATAATAATCGTGCGCACATCATTGTGAACCTTTTTACCCTTTAAAACAGCGGCGGCACTTCTCATATCAGATATAAAACCATTTGTACACGACCCAATGACCACTTGGTCAATCTTAATATCACCGACATTGTCAATTGTCCTGGTATTAGACGGCAAGTGCGGAAAAGCCACAGTAGGCTTTAGTTTACTTAAATCAATCTCAACAACGCGCGCGTATTCGGCATCTTCGTCTGCTTTTACCTCTACAACTTCTCGTTTAAATCTTCCTTTTAGATATTCCTTTGTGATTTTATCAACCGCAAAAATACCGTTCTTTGCACCCGCCTCAATTGCCATATTGCAAATGGTCAACCTATCGTCAATACTAATCTCACCCACATCACCGACAAATTCTAACGATTGATACAACGCGCCGTCTACACCAATAAGCCCAATCAAATGTAAAATTATATCCTTGCCGCAAATATTTTTTGCCTTTTTGCCTTTTAGTACAACTTTAATGCCATGAGGTACTTTAAACCATGCCGTCCCCGTTGCCATGCCGTAAGCCATGTCTGTAGAGCCTATCCCTGTCGAAAAAGCCCCCAACGCGCCGTATGTACATGTGTGCGAATCTGCACCTATTATTAAATCATTAGGGCCAACTATGCCTTGCTCGGGCAGCAAGCAATGTTCGATACCCATTCTGCCTACATCGTAAAAATGCAGTATATCATGCTTTTTTGCAAACTCTCTGCATTGTTTGCATTGCTGCGCCGACTTAATGTCTTTGTTTGGTGTAAAATGGTCCATAACCATACACACCTTTGTCTTATCAAAAACAGCTTTGCAGCCAGCCTTTTCAAATTCACCAATCGCAACGGGCGCAGTAATATCATTTCCCAAAACAAGGTCTAGTTTTGCTGTGATAAGCTCGCCCGCCCTAACAGAATCCTTGCCCGCTTTTTTAGCCAATATTTTTTGTGAAAGAGTCATTTTCATATTTATATAGGATAGCACTTAAAAAGCCGATAGTCAAGAAAATTTTGTTTGACTTATAGTGTATATGCTGATATAATATCATTATGAAAAAGATTTTTACAGGTATCGCGATTGCGTTATTACTATCATTATCACTATTTGCCTTTACAGGCTGTGAGTTTACTTCATTTACAGGAAGTTCTTCAAATATGAACCACAACTACAATGCAGGCGTATGGACAGTTTCAGCCGCGCGTGTTAATGGCAACCTGCGCCGTTCTGTTACAATGTCTGCCGAAAACTTAGAAAACTTCCGTGCAGTCAGCACCGCCACAGAAGGCACTGTCGAATTAGTCCTCACACAAGGCGATACGATAGAGAGGATTGCCCTTGACGATAGTTTTGTAACAGTTCAACATATCGACATGAGCGCATTTAATGCCGAAGACGGCAGAATACAGGTAAGACTTAACTTTGCCAATGTAAGGAATTTGAGTGCGATTATTTCTTGGAATTAGAAAAACTCTCAAAATAAAAACAAAAAAGCGTACGGTTTTCCGTGCGCTTTTTGTTGACAAAGTAAAAACATTATGTTACAATAAGAATATTCTAATAGTAAGGAGTTCAAAAATATGTCCATTGTTAATGCAACCAATTTTAGAAAAAACGCTTATGATTTTCTTGCGAATGCAGTAAATTTAAGCGAAGTTGTTACCATTACTACAAAAAATGGTAACGCTGTTTTGTTGAGTGAAGAAGATTATAGGGGTTTAGCTGAAACCGCATACTTAAACAGCATACCGGGATTAGCGAATGATATTATTGCAGGAATGAACACCCCAACAGAAGAATTAGTGGAGATTGATTGGAAAAATGAATTACAAGATTAAGTTTTCTAATAGTGGCGAAAAAGATTTTGCTCTGGTCAAAAAATCCCCGCTAAAGAAAAAGGCATTTGAAATATTACAAGTGCTAGAAGTAGACCCGTACAAAAAACCATGTGAAAAGCTACAGGGCAATTTGCAGGGTAGTTTTTCAAAGAGATTAAATTTACAGCATCGTATTGTATATGAAGTCAGAGAAAGCGAAAAGATAGTAAATATAACGGCAATGTGGACGCATTATGAATGAAAATAAAAATCGGTGGTGATTTATTATCACAACCGATTTTTCATAACAATACCTTAAAAGACTTTCTATCATCAATCCCTAAAATTTCATTTGGTGTAATACCGAATTTTTCGTATATTTTGCGTAAAGAGTGAGAGTTTGGTTCGCATTGGTTGCTTTCCCACCGTGCTACAACTTGTTGCGTGACCTCGATTTTTTTTGCAAAAGCCTCTTGCGACAGAGCATTTTGTTCTCGTATTTCTTTTATTATTTCCGCAACCATGTATCAGTATTTTAACAAATAAAGTTGTGAAAATCGTTGACAACAATTTAAATTGTGGATATACTGTACTTGTATAGCATCACAATTAAAGTTGTTTAAAGCTATGCTAAGGAAAAAATCTATGTATCAAAATTTATTTGCATCAATTATTGCCGATGACCCTTGGTTAATTTTTTTGATTGTGCTACTAGGCTTACTTATCGTATGGCTTATTGTGTTGTTCATTCTTAATGCGAAAACGCGTCATTATTTTTTAGACGAGCATCACATTGAAGTACGGGCAGGGTGGCGGCGACACTACATCAAAGTAGACGGCGAAATTGTTGACGAACTTATAAATAGTTTTTATTTAACGCTAAATATGAAAGCCGAGTTAGAAAATCTAAATATCGAAGTTCGCATAGGTCAAAGTTTTCTTGGCAACACCATTAGTACAAAGGTAAACGGAAAAATTATAAGACCGCAAAAACTTAACAAATAATCACACCAAAAAAGGTAAGAGATTTTAACAGAATCTCTTACCTTTTTATTTTTACGGGCGGCAATCTGCCACCCGCATACTATTGGCACTAAAACTTCTTCCTTAACACTGCGCCGCCGCTGCTTGTCGTTACCAAATATGCATACCGCTTTAGCCAGCCTGTAGGGTTGACATCTTTGGGCTTCCATTTCTTTTCGCGGGTTTTTAATTCTTTGGCGTTGATGTCAACATCCATTTTGCCGGCTAAGACATCAATGGTGATTTTGTCGCCGTTTTGGATAAGACCGATTTTACCGCCCTCGGCAGCCTCTGGTGCAACATGACCTATACATAAGCCGCGAGTCGCGCCGCTAAAGCGTCCGTCTGTAATAAGGGCAACATCTGCGCCCAAACCCATGCCTGTAATTGCCGAGGTGGGGGATAGCATTTCGCGCATACCTGGTCCACCTTTTGGTCCTTCCCAACGGATAACAACAACATCGCCTTTTTTAATCGCACCGCCCATGATTGCTTGTACGGCATCTTCTTCGCTGTTATATACTTTTGCTTTACCTACAAATTTTAACGCGCTGTCAGGTACACCGCTGCGTTTTACAACACTGCCTTCCTGCGCAAAGTTGCCCTTTAAGACGGCGATTCCGCCTGTCGCAGAGTGGGGATTGTCGATAGGGCGAATAACTTCGGGGTTTAGAATTTCTTTTCCTTTAAATTGTTTAGAGATGGGTTTATTTATGACAGTTATGGCATCGCCGTTAATTAAGCCTTTTTTGTCTAACTCATTCATGACAGCCATAATGCCGCCTGCGCGGTTTAAGTCCAGCATATCGTCAGTTGAGGCGGGTGAGAGTCTGCATAGATTAGGTGTTTTTGCGGACATCTGCGCAACCATATCAAGATTAAGTTTTACACCGCATTCATTAGCAATTGCTAATATGTGCAATATTGTATTAGTTGAAGCCCCAATAGCCATGTCAACAGCCAACGCATTTTGAAACGCTTTATCAGACATAATCATGCGCGGTGTAACGGCTTGTTCTACAAGCGTCATAATCGCCATGCCTGCCTCTTTTGCTAGTCTTATTCTATCGGCAGAAACAGCAGAGATTGTGCCGTTACCCGGTAGAGCAAAGCCAATCGCTTCGCATAGGCAGTTTAGACTGTTTGCAGTGTACATGCCGCAGCAGCTTCCGCAGCCGGGGCAGGCGGTGTTTTCGATTTCGATAAGCTCGTCAGGATACATAGTCCCTGCTTGAACCTTACCGACCGCTTCAAACACTGTAGAAAGGCTGGTTTTTTGTCCCTTATGATAACCCGAAAGCATAGGACCGCCGGAAACAGAAAGCGTAGGGATATTGACCCTTGCCGCACCCATCATAAGTCCCGGCACGATTTTATCGCAGTTAGGGATTAAGACAGCACCGTCAAAAGCATGGCTTATAAGCATACTTTCTAAGCTGTCTGCAATAAGCTCACGAGATGGAAGGGAATACTTCATGCCCAAATGTCCCATAGCAAGACCGTCACAAACGCCAATGGATGGAATCATAACAGGTGTGCCGCCTGCAGAATAAATGCCGGCTTTTACAGCCTCTGCAATGCGGTCTAGGTGTACATGACCTGGTACAATTTCGCTATGCGCCGACACTACCGCTATCATCGGTTTAGCTAATTCGGCATCACTAAGCCCCAGCGCTTTTAACAGCGCGCGGTGCGGTGCTTTGTCGTTTCCTGATAAATGTTCTTTGGACATAAAATGTCAACCTTCCTTGTGATGGGTTTTTTAAGAGAAACACCAATTTTTTGATAAGTAAAGTATATATAAAATACCGTTGTTCGTCAAATATAAACAACGGTATTTATCGAGAAAATTTGCAAAAATGAATGTTTTTGACATTTTTTCTTAATCTTTAATACTAACTTTACCCCTATGCAAGGCATTAAGTCCTGTGCGGGTCATTTCTATAATGCCGTAGGGGGTGAGTAATTCGATGAAGGCATCTAGTTTACTAGATTTACCGGTAAGTTCTATAACAGCGCTTTCGGGGGATAGGTCGATAATTTCGGCTTTATAAATCTTTGCGGCAGACTCTAATTCGCTGCGTTGTGCGGCTGGAAGTTTTACTTTTATCATCATAAGTTCGCGCAAGACAGATTGTTCTGGGTCGAGTATTGTTATTTTAACCACATCGTGCAATTTGTCCAATTGCTTTACTACTTGTTCAATCAAGGCATCGTCTGCGGTGACAACAACGCTCATGCGTGAGTGCAGGGGATTTTCAGTACTGCACACAACCAGCGAGTCAATGTTAAAACCGCGCCGCGCAAATAGACCGCTGACGCGTGTTAAGACACCGCTTTTGTTTGCTACTAATACTGTTATAAGATGTTTTTTCATAAGATTATTTTCCTTCCTTAGGTAGTTCGGTAATCATATCGTCCATCGTTTTGCCCGCAGGAACCATAGGCAAGACAAACGCGTCGCTGCAAATTTTGCAGTTTACAATAACAGGACCCTTTTCTTTTAATGCCGCCTCGACAGTCTTTTCAATATCCTTTGTGCCGTGTATTTCAAAGCCCTTTGCACCGAATGCTTCGGCAAGTTTTAAATAGTCGGTATGCAAATTTAAAGTGGTACTAGAAAAGCGTTTTTCATAAAACAGATTCTGCCACTGACGAACCATGCCCAAAACATTATTGTTTAAGATAAAAATCTTGACGGGTAAATTATACTTTACTGCTGTTGCCATCTCATTTAGGTTCATATGGAAAGAGCCGTCACCTGTTATCATAACCACATTCTTTTTACTTGCAAACGCCGCACCCATCGCTGCGCCAAAGCCGTATCCCATTGTGCCCAAGCCGCCGCTTGTGACAAAGGTGCGCGGCTTTACAAAGCCAAAACTTTGCGCCGTCCACATTTGATGTTGTCCTACATCTGTCGCAACAACTTGCTCAGGGGGGGTTAATTTTCTGATAGCTTCTAAAACTTTTCGCGCGCATAAAGACTCGCCTGTAGACTTAAAGGGAAATGCCTCAACGCTTTCCTTGCAAGCCTTGACCCAATTGTCGCGTTTTTTGGCGGCTAATTTTGCGGCAAGCGTCGTTAGCACATTTTTGGCATCGCCCAAAATATGTGCATTTGTGCAAACATTTTTATCAATCTCTGCCGCATCTGCGTCTATGTGCAATATTTGCTTAGTTGAACAAAAACCCAAACGATTGGTGGCAACTCTGTCACTAAACCGCGCGCCTACGACAATCAACGAATCGCACTCTTTGACAGCCTTCGCCACACCTGCGTGTCCGTGCATGCCAATCATGCCCAAAAAGAGGGGGTGGATATAAGGTATCGCGCCCAATCCCATCATCGAGGACGCAACGGGGATTTGTAATTTTTCCGCAAACGCAATCAACTCTTTTGACGCTTCTGATAAAATAACGCCGCCGCCGATATATAACAAAGGTCGTTCACTTTTCTCTAATAATGCTACCGCTGTTTTAATATTCTTATCTTGATTAGGAAAAGAGAATTTAGGAACAGCCGGTTTTTTTTGTGAAAACTCACACAGTTCTTGCTGAACATTTTTGGGGACATCAACCAAGACAGGGCCGGGTCTGCCGCTTTTTGCAATCAAAAAAGCTTCGCGCAAAGTGTCGGCTAATTGCGTGACATCTTTGACGATATAGTTGTGTTTTGTAATAGGCATTGTAATGCCCGCAATATCAACTTCTTGAAAGCTATCGCGCCCTAAAAGCGGCACAGGAACATTACCAGTAATAGCCACAAGCGGCACAGAATCCATATAAGCATTAGCAATGCCGGTGACTAGGTTAGTAGCTCCGGGTCCGCTTGTCGCAATGACAACACCCACTTTACCTGATACCCGCGCATAACCGTCTGCCGCATGGCAAGCACCTTGCTCGTGCGAGGTAAGCACCTGCATGATTTTATCGCTGGCTTTATATAGCTCGTCAAAAATATCCAAGATAGTACCGCCGGGATAACCAAACGCATACTCGACACCTTGTTCTATCAAACAATCAACAATGATTTTTGCACCTTTAACTTTCATTTGCACCTTTGCCTTTGTATGAAGTATGGTTGTTATTGTAACGGAATGAAAGAGGAATGTCAAATAGAAAACTCAAATTAAATTTATCCTAAGGGGTTGACATGAGAACTATTATGGCGTATAATATAAATGAAAGGGATTGTTTTACAAGATTATTTTAGGTACAAACTACCTTGTAGGGGCGGCAATCTGCCGCCCGAGTGTCACTAGGCAATCTCGCTTAATGACTTTTCGGGCGGTTGGTAACCGCCCCTACAAGGTGTTTCGTATCAGAGAAAAATTTATAAAGCAGCTGCTTTCATAGATGTTCCATCATCATGGGGGCGAAATAGCTTCGACATTGTGGAGATTCTGTAGGGGTGTATGCGGTGGCGCCCGCCACCTTAAAAGGGCAAAAATCATAATTGGCAACAATTATAACAACGCTAAAGCGCCCGCTTACGCGGCTCCTGCTTTAGCTTTTGCGGCTTAATATAAAGCCGTCGGTGGCTAGTCTGGTCTACTTAGACTAAACCATTGTCAAACAAGGTAGAGCCCATCTATGCAGTTTAAGGGCTTATACTGCATAGAGGACAAAAAAGCTCTCGGACTTGAAGGATGTCATTTTCCCCTCAAATCTTAAACTAACAAATGACTAAGCATATAGAGCCTTATAGATAGACCATGATGGACCCGGGGGGCAGAACCCGGCGCTTCCACCAATAGTAGACACTCTCGCTAGATTTTACTTAGCGAGAGTGTTGTATTTTGTAAATATTTTTTTAAAATGAATAAAATTATATTAGCGTATCAGTAGTCGTAAAAATAAGCGATTAGAGTATTAAATAAATATTCATACAAAAATAACGAAAAGCGCAAAAACACGCTTACAACTTAAAATTAAGTCCAAAAAACTTTGAAAAACTTTTTTTAAGTTTTTCGTGAAAAACATTTGACTTATGTTTTATACTGTGTTATCCTATATAAGACATACTAGGAGGTTTGTTATGGTAGAAAAAGAAAAAAGCTCCCTCTATCCGGGTGTCACATGGAAAGAGTGTGAAAATTTCATTAAGAAACTTGATAAGTTTAAAGGTAAAGTCGGCTATGATATGCTTGCTCAAGATTATGGCTTAAAAAATGCAACTGCAAAATCCTTTACCGCTAAACTTAGTGCGGCAAAGCAATTTGGTCTAATCCAAACATCTGGTGGAACTATTCAGCTTACTGAACTTGCAAAAAAATATTTATATCCTATCAATGGTTATGTTCAGCAAGAAGTGTTGCATCAATGTTTTGCTTTGCCACCCTTGTATTTAAAACTTATAGAACGCTTTGATGGTAGCCAATTGCCTAATGAAATACAGCTAGGTAATATTTTAATGCAAGAAGAGTTTGGTATTGTAAAAGCAGCAAAAGATACTGCGGCAAAATGTTTTTTTCAAAACGCAGAAGAAATGGGTTTTATGGTCAACGGAATATTCTTATATTCAAAAACCAAAGATGAGCAGTCAACTGTTGAAATAGAAGAAAAGCAAACACCTGCAACCATAGATGAACATAGTACAATGTGCGATTCAGCAATTATTGAAACAGCAAGAAGCGTTGAATCTTTTAAAAAACCGGCGAAAGAATATATAAAACAAGATTACGAAATAGAAAATGGACAATTGGCTCAAATTATTATTCCAAAGAACGCAACTGCTGATGATTTAATAGCCATCAAAGACATGCTTGACATTTTGATAAAGCGTAGATTTAAGGTTAATTTAGAAGAATAACTAGCTATATTTGTGTAATGAAAATAAAAATGTCGGTAGTTGGCGCTACCGACATTCAAGTAAGCACAAAAAGTGCGCCTACTTTAAAGGGGATACTTATAGTATATCGCAGTGTGACAAAGAAGTCAACTTGAATTTTTGTTTTTATTGCATTTTTATAAATCCAATAAGGAGGACTAAAAAATGAATAAAAAAGATAACGGATACTATATCTTCGTTAAATATTTTACTCGAGATGGAAAAAAATATTTTGCTGAAGATTATGGCAAGAAAGCTTTTAAAATTTGGATAAAAGGTTAAAAGCTAGTCTACTATAAAACAAGGGGCAACTTCTAAAAGATGTTCCTTGTTTTATGTTAACTACGATGATTTTGCTTATACGAGTTCTCAGTTCCCTGCCCAAAAACGCATCCATTAAGTTGAATCTAGCCGCTTCCAAAAAATATTTATAAATTTCTAAAAATATTTTTAGTTATCACTTGACAGTACCCTATTGAATAGGGTATACTATAATGGTATGACAAGAGAGTTTATTACATTAACTATTTTTGAAAAGCAATGGACTGCTTTAGGGTTAGATGACAACGACTTAAAATTGTTGCAAGAGGACCTTTTAAAATCGCCAGAAACTGCTCCTGTCATACAAGGAACGGGCGGTGTTAGAAAAGCTAGATTTGCATTTAATAATAAAGGTAAAAGCGGAAGCGTTCGAGTCCTGTATGTTGACCTTGAAGATTGCACAATAATATACTTGTTGTTTGCATACGCAAAGAACACAAAAGAAAACATTACCGAAGCAGAAAAGAAAATTATTAGAGAATTAGTACAAGGTCTTAAAGATGACTATAAGCGGTTTTAACAAAGTTAAAACCGCTTGCGGCGGGCAAATTTGTGAAAATTACAAATGAACTTGCATTTTCAAAAATTCTACTTGTTAAAGGAGGTCACAAATAATATGAGTGAATTAGGTCAAGGTCTTATAGAAGCCCTAACAGAAGCTAGGGCGCATGCACAAGGCAAAATTACCTTAAAAACGGTTAAGTGCAAAGTGCCGCAAGTCAAGGTGTTTGCACCACAAGAGGTCAAAAGTATTCGTAATGACCTCGGTTTTAGTCAAACAATGTTTGCTCTTATTTTGGGTGTTTCGCCCAAAACTATAGAAGCATGGGAAAGCGGCAAAAACTCTCCAAATGGTACCTCTAGCCGCTTGTTAGAAATTATCCAAAAAGCCCCCGACACCCTGCAATTCGTAGGGTTAATTTAGCAAACGCGAAACTCAATTTTGCACATTAGTTTAACTCTACTTAATACCGTTAGCCCAAAGTTTGGTGCCGTCTTCGAGTTCTAGTCCTAAAAGATAATCTGCGGATACATTAAAAAACATAGAGAGGGCAATGATTGCCTCTGCTGCGGGCTGCTTTTTTCCGAGTTCCCAAAAACTAATGATTGAGCGACTGTAACCAATTTTGTCACCGAGTTGCTCTTGTTTCAAATTTTTTTCATTTCGCAATGTTTTTAAAACATCATTTGCAAATTTCATAAAACTATTTTAACAGAATGTTACTATAGTAGCATTTTGCGACACCAAAGTAAGCACAGCTTACTTTTAATATATGAAGAGATTATACTGTCAGTATGATTTCATTTGCATCACTTAAGAGAAAAGCGAGAGCGGGTAATAGCTTAAGCATTTTTAGAAAGAGTAGCTTGGGTAGACCTTTGAGTGTGCGCGAGCAACCGGTGTTACCGCCCATTGTTTCGTTAGATTTTTCGACACCGTATAAAATAGAAGAAACGGTTTATCAAATCACTAATGCTATTGGTTTTAATCCGCAGAAGATTGGTACAAGATTTTTTAATTGTATTATAGCAAGGTGTGTCAATGACGGCGAATATCCTCTTAGAATCAGTGACTTTTATAAAATTGCTGTGCGACGCTTTACGGTGACTCAAAAGACTGTCGAGGTTGCGACCAACCGTGCGTTGCAAGATTTGACATTGACGCAATTGAAAAAAATTAACGATATTGTCGGTTGCGAAATTATTCGTTCTCATGCGGTGACGGTGGGTGATTTTTTGACAAGTGTGTGTTCGCGATTGATTTTATTAAAAAGCCACGCAAACGGCGAAACATATTTTATTACACAAGACAGAGCCTAGGTAATACACCGGTGAACCCATGCTAATCTTTATCTGGATTGCTTCGCCCTTTGAGCAACTTTCATGTATTAGTCTGCAAGGGCTCGCAAAGACGGAATCTTTCAAAGAGGTAGTGCGTTGTATAAAAAAATGCAAATGGAGTTTGTGAAAGCAAACTCTTTTTATGTTCCGTCGTTGCGAGGCATGGCAGATTTTGTAGCGAAATTGTATTATTTGCCGAAGCAATTCAGATATGATTTGCTAATCACGCACAGAATCATTTGGAGATTTTGTTTGACAAACGACTAAAAAAATACTACCATAGACCTACAAAATTCTAAAAGGATACATAATCTATGAAAGTATTATTGATTAACGGAAGTCCCAAAGAGAAGGGCTGTACCGCTGTTGCGCTTAGTGAATTTGCTACAGAACTTAAAGCACAAGGAATAACGACCGAAAATTATTGGATTGGCACAAAGCCTATCTCAGGTTGTGTTTCGTGCGGGTTTTGCGCAAAGACCAAATCGGGCAAGTGTGCGATAGATGACCAAGTAAATGTTTTTTTGAAAAAGAGTGAAGAATTTGACGGGTTTGTTTTTGGTTCGCCCGTGTATTTTGCAGGACCAAATTCGTCACTGACGGCATTTATGGACAGAGTCTTTTATGTTGGCAGAAATACTATTTTCCCGCATAAACCCGCTTGCGCGGTTGTGTCAAACCGTAGGGCAGGTTCTTCCGCATCACTAGACAGGCTAAATAAATATTTTACGATTAGTCAAATGCCTGTGGTGTCTTCAAGGTATTGGAACGGTATTCATGGCAACACACCGGACGAGGCTAGGCAGGATTTAGAGGGTTTGCAAATCATGCGGTATTTAGCTAAAAATATGGCATGGCTGCTAAAGTGTATTTCAGCCGGAAAAGAAAAAGGCATTTTACCGCCTGTTTTGGATAAGCAAATCAAGACGAATTATATTCGATAGAAAGATGCGTGTTATTGCAGGAAAATACCGTACAAAGCGGTTAAAGACACCTGTCGGTGACAGAGTGCGTCCTACACCTGACAGAATAAAGGAAACAGTGTTTAACATTTTGTATTCAATGGGTAAGCTTATGGACTGTAAGGTGTTGGATTTATTTTGCGGTACGGGCGGCTTAGGTATTGAGGCATTGTCAAGAGGCGCTGTTGAGTGCGTTTTTGTCGACATTGATAAAAAGAGTGTTGCGCTTACAAAAGAGAATTTGGCGATTATTGGTGAGAAGGCAGAAGTGTATCATGCCGAGTACAAAAGCGCTATTCCTAAATTAGAAGGTCGAAAATTTGATGTTATTATGCTAGACCCTCCGTTTAATATGTTTAAAGAGGGGAATGTTGTGGATTTAATTATGCAGCATGATATTTTGGAAAAAGACGGTGTGATTATGATAGAGCATAGCAAAGAGAATAAGCTGGCTGGTTTAAGTGAAGAATGGGATAGGGATACAAGAAGCTGTGGCAATACCAATTTGACTTTTTTGAGTAGGGGCGGGCATTGACCGCCAGAAATAAAAAGGGAATCGCTTATGAATAATAAAAAAATTGCAATTTTTGCGGGGTCATTTGACCCTTTTACCTTAGGGCATGTTGAGGTTGTAAGTGCGGCTAGGGAAGTTTTTGACGAGGTGTTGGTTGCGGTGGCAAACGACACGGGCAAAAATACTAAACCTATTGAAGCGCGGTGCGAGATGGTAAAACTATCGCTGCAAAATATAAGCGGTATTACTGTAAAGCCGTTTAGCGGTTTATTGACTGATTTTGCAAAAAAAGAGGGTATTTCTCATATTATTAGGGGGCTAAGGGACGCAAATGACTTTGCAAATGAGCAAAATTTGGCGGCGGTGTACAAATCTCAAAATCCTCAAATTTCGCTTATTTATTTCATAACTTCTCATAAAACCAAATATATCTCTAGTACAATAGTAAGAGAGTTGGCGAGGCTTAACGGCAACCTAGACGGGTATGTCGCGCAAGAGATTTTGCCAATAGTCAAAAAATTGTACGGAGTGTAAAAATCATGAAATTGATGCCGCTAATTGACGAGATGGAGGCAGAGCTTAACCGTAAAGGTATGTTTGCCAAAAAGGTGGATTTGGGGAAAATTGACAGTCTTGTACAAAGGCTGCGGTTTGAATTGCCGGAGACTATAGGCGAGGCAGATTACATATTGGCTAACCGCAAAAAGATTTTGGCGTCTGCCGATGTTGCGGCTCAAAACACGATTAGAGAGGCGGAAGAGCGCGCTAATCATATTATCGAAAACAGCGAATTAGTTAAGCGTGCAGAGGACGAGGCGGATAGGATAATAGACGCGGCTCATGGGCAGGCGGGCAGAGTCGTTGAGCGTACAAAGACTCATTTAGACGAAATGTTTAAGGACATCGAGCAATTTTTATTGTCCGTTTTAGCCATGATACGAAACAATCGCGAAGAATTGCGCGGCGCTAGATTATTGGGAAAAAAATAAATAAATATTAAATAACTTAAAACTTTCTTGACATTTATGATATATATTTCTTTTGCGAAGGACAAAAAACCTTTGCAAAGGAAGGTATTGTCAAATGAAAAAACTTGCTGAACTTATGCACATTTATAATGCGGCTATGAAAGAGGTAAATACAAAGCTAGAGGCATTAGATGAAGAGCTTAAACTCTCTCGCATATATAATCCGATACATCATTTAGAGTGCAGGCTCAAGAAACTTGCAAGCATAGTTAAAAAAGTTAAAAAGGACGGCGGACATTTTTCTTTTGAATCGGTAAGAGAAAGCGTTTTAGACATAGCGGGAATACGGGTAATATGCAATTTTGTAGACGATATTTATACAGTAGAAAGACTTCTTCTTAAACAGCCTGATATTACACTGCTAAATCGAAAAGATTATATTGCAGCACCTAAAGAAAGCGGCTATCGCAGTTTGCATATTATCATTAAAATACCTGTGTACTTATCTAATAGAATCGAGTATGTGCCGGTTGAGATTCAATTAAGGACAATCGCGATGGATTATTGGGCAAGTTTAGAGCATATGCTGCGTTATAAAAATAGCGGTGAAACACAAAGCTATTCGGCAATGCTGCTTGATTGCGCTAATACTTTAGCAGAAACAGAAAAAAATATGCAGTCAATACGCGAAGGCATAGAGAGGGATTAAAAAATTGCATTTTGTATTATATCTTGATATGATACAAACGGTCTAATTACAACAGGAGAAAAACTTATGGTAAAAATTTTAGTAGCAGAAGATGAGCCAAACCTACGGATTATGATAGGTAAAAGCCTTACTAAAGAGGGCTATAAGGTGGTAGAGTGCTATGATGGCAAAAATGCACTTGATACCTTTTATAGTGAGCATTTTGACCTTATCGTCACAGATATTATGATGCCTAGAATGGACGGCAATCAATTTGCGGCAAAAATTAGGGCTGGCAATCCCAATATTCCTATCCTTATGCTTACCGCATTAGAAAGCATTGACGATAAGGAAAAGGGCTTTAACAGTGGGACTGACGATTATTTAGTCAAGCCCATTTTGATGAAAGAATTGGTTTTAAGGGTAAAAGCGCTGCTTCGCCGTTATAAAATTAACAGCGAAAAAAGAATTGAATTAGATAATACTATTGTCGATTTTTCTAGCGGCGAATTAACCATAAAAGGCGAAAAAATTACTTTAAGTAAAAAAGAATTTCAGTTGTTGTCAAAACTATTATCAAATCCAAACATTATTTTTAGCCGTGAACAACTACTAGACGAGATTTGGGGATATGACAGCGAGTCTGTCGACAGGACGGTGGACACGCATATTAGTTCACTCAAGAAAAAAGCCGTAAGTGAGGATTTTGAGATTCTAACGGTTTGGGGAATAGGGTACAAGGCGGTGATAAAATGCTATCAACAGTAGACAAAAATGAAGAAATAAAAAAAGAGTCAAAGCTTAAGAAGAAGTTTCGGTTTAGGCTGTCACTAAAAATTATTATTATAAATTTTGTAGCTACCATTTTGGTTAATGTCACTTTATTTATTTTGCTGCTTATTATAAGAGCTTCAGTGGTAGATGTTTCTTTAATTATAAACCCTGAAAGAGCTGAAAGATGGTTGTCGATTTTGTCATTTATCATAGGCATTATAAGCATGGTGCTGTTTGCCGTTGCTATCAATTTATTTGTGGTAAAAAGGATAAAAAAATTGAATGAGAGTACAAAAGAAATCGCGGCGGGTAATTTTGATATTAAACTAGAGGAAAAGGGGACGGATGAATTATCAGAATTAGCTAGAAGTTTTAATAAAATGAGCGCAGAGCTAAAGGCAAATGAGTATTTGGCAAAAGAGTTTGTGCGGAATATTTCGCACGAATATAAGACGCCGCTTTCGGTGATAAAGGCATACGGCGAGTGGATAGAGGGCGAGGCAAAAGAGAAAAAAATTGATTGGGATACGCTGGAGGAATACGCTGGAATCATAATGAACGAAACCGATAGAATGGCAACGCTTAGTAAAAGTATGCTTCAATTGTCGCTTTTAGACAGTACAACCATTATCAAAAAAGAGGACGAGTTTAGCCCGAGTGCGCAGATAAATAACATTTTGCGAATTATGCAGGTAAAATGGACGGACAAAAATATAGAGTTTGATTTGGATTTAGATAGCGATATGATAAAGAGCAACGAACAATTGCTTTATCAAGTATGGCAAAACCTTATAAGCAATGCTATAAAATTTAGTCTTGAAAATGGCAAAATTAAAATAATGCTAAAAATTACAGAGCAAGAATTAATTTTTGAAATCAATAACGGCGGAAGTGTTTTAAGCGATGAGGATAAAGAAAAAATCTTCACACAATTTTATATGGCGGATAAGTCAAGAAATACTGAAGGCAGCGGCTTAGGGCTTGCAATTACCAAAAGGATTGTTGATAAATTGGGCGGTGAAATTATGATTGAAAGCGGGGAAGAAAGGGGTACTACATTTGTGGTGAATATGGCAATTATTTAGTATTAAAAAAATTTTTAAAAACTTCGCAAATTTTTGTTGACAATAAAGTTAGCATATACTAACTTTATTCTTATACAATAGGAACTATCGTTTCCCGCTACAGTTTGTGGTACAAAAAAGCCGAGCTTGTAGCTACGGAAAGATTTCCGAAGGAAAACCTTTTTTATGCCAGTTTTAGTACAAGTAATTTTAATTGCACTCGTTGCAGGGGCAGTGGGCACAACTCTTGGAGGGGTTTTAGGGGTTGTTGTAAAAAAACCCAGTCGAAACTACATAGGGCTTATGTTGGGTTTTGCCGCAGGCGCTATGCTTGCGGTGTCGTTGTTTGAACTTTTACCGGAGGCTGTCGAGCATGGTGATGAAATATTTCGCGGCGGCGGCATTGTTGCGGTAATAGTGGGTTTAGCTTTAGGGGCATTATTTGTTTTTGCTTTTGAGCCTAAAAAGCATGACAAAGAACGCAATGATGTTTTGACAGACGGCATTACAATCGCCCAACAAGAAAAAGAGAAAGAGAAGAAAAAGTTTAAGCGATTAGGCATCGCAGTTTTTATAGCTATAATTTTGCACGACCTTCCGGAGGGGTTAGCAATTGGCGCAGGTGCGCACATCGGCAGTGCGTTTATTTTTGGCGCTGTGCTTTTATTACATAATATCCCTGAAGGATTAGCTATTGCAGTTCCCTTAAAGGCAAGCGGTATGAAAGTGCCTAAGGTTTTGGGTATTTGCTTTGCGGCAGGGCTTCCGACTGTGCTAGGTGCAATCATAGGATATTTTATGGGTCAGGTAGATTGGCTGCTTGCTTTTACTTTTGCCTTTGCGGCAGGTGTAATGCTGTATGTGGTTTTTTCAGAAATGCTTCCTACTGCTTTCGAATATGCGCAAAACAAAAAATTGCTTTCTGTCGCTATTTTAAGCGGCGCTGTAATATTGATTGTTTTTGCAACGCTGTTGCATTAAAAAAAATTTCAAAAACTTTTTAAACTTAAAACTTTCTTGACATTTACCTTCTAAACTGTGGTTATTCAACTTTTAGGAGGTTTGAAAAATGTTAGAACTTAAAGAAATTATTAAAACCTATACCATGCCGGGACAAACAATCAATGCGGTTGCAGGTGTAAGTCTTTCCTTTAGACGCAATGAGTTTGTTTCTATATTGGGTGCAAGCGGCAGTGGAAAAACCACCATGCTTAATATCATTGGCGGCTTGGATAGGTATAATTCTGGCGACCTTATTATCGAGGGTACTTCTACTAAAGAATACAACGATAGAGATTGGGATAACTACCGCAATAAGAGAGTTGGCTTTGTGTTTCAAAGCTATAACTTGATTCCGCATCTTACGCTATTGGGTAATGTGGAGCTTGCACTTACTATAAGCGGCATTTCCAGTCAAGAAAGAAAGCAACGCGCTAAAGAGGCTTTGGTACAAGTTGGATTAGAGGCACACATCAACAAAAAGCCCAATCAACTTTCAGGCGGACAAATGCAGCGGGTAGCGATTGCAAGGGCATTAGTTAACCGACCAGAAATATTACTAGCAGATGAGCCAACGGGTGCGCTGGATACCAGCACTTCCGAGCAAATCATGGATTTGATTCGTGAAATTGCAAAAGATAGGCTGGTGATTATGGTTACGCACAACCCCGAACTTGCCGAGTTATATTCTAATCGTATTGTGCGTATGAAAGACGGGCTTGTGGTAGAGGACACAAATCCTTTTAGTGCTGAAGTAGAAAAGCAAGAAAAAAAAGAGGTAACCACGGCTGAAACGCAAGAAGAATTTATCCAAGCAAACACTAAACCAAAGTCAACAAAAAAGCCAAAGAAAAAGAGAAAGTCGTCAATGTCATTTTTTACCGCGCTTAAATTGAGCAGCAGAAATTTGCTTACAAAGAAAAAGCGCAGCGTAATGACGGCAATAGCTTCAGCAATAGGCATATTAGGAATAGGTTTAATACTTGCTTTAACAACGGGGCTAAACGCGTACATTACTGAACTAACCCGTAATCAAGTTGAAACCAGCCCTATACAAATTTCTACTTCCGCAGTTACGCAGGCAAATGGCGCAGCCGTACAATCGTTAGAGAATTTTCCTGTAGACCCTAATGTTTTTATTGATAGGACACTAGAGCCGCGCCACCGTACTTCAGTTCCTGCTTATTTACAGTATATGTTTCAAGGCACGGGTAACTCGTTTGATTTTGACGGACAAAACGGTCAGTTTGACTCAAGCTGGTACAACTACATATTATACCTAACAGGCATGGATGTAAATTTCTTTAACCAACGCATGGACGGGAATTTTGACATGTTAGTTACCGCAGGAGCCGGCGGCTTATTAGGAAATCTAATGGGAGGCGGTGCCGTGCAGCAAATGCTATGCCCGGAGTTTACCCTAAGATACTACGACCTATTAGCAGGACGATTGCCGTCAGCGCATAATGAGTTGGTTTTAGTTGTCAATCAACAAAATGCCTTAACTGATATTACCCTGATGGGTTTAGGGCTTCTTAACTTTGGGGACGATAGAACAGAGTTTTCGTTTGAGCAGATTTTAGAAGAAATGCAATTTGTTTTGCCTACTAATAATGCGTTATACACGCCTATAATAGAGGGCGGCGAGATAGTGCGCTTTGAGCGGAATATAATTGAAAGTCCTGGGCGAACAACGCTTTTAGCTTCAGATGTAGCAGGTAATCCAGATATTGCTTCTTTTACCATATCAGGAATAATTCGCCTTCAAGAGGGCGAAGACATGGGATTGTATTCTACAGGTTTAGTTTATCCAGCGGCAACAGCTAATTGGCTGCAGCAGCAAAATGCAAAATCCGACATTATTGCTTGGATGATTGCCAACCCAAACCGTGACCCATTTACAGGTGATGTGTTTACAACCGTTACGCAACAAGGCTTTGGCGGCATTACTATCCTAACCCCGCAAAACCAATGGGAAGATGTATTTCGTGCGCTAGGCGGTGTCCCTGTTAGCGGAATCACTGTAAACGGATTAAACCTAGCGGCTAATGAAATTGCAATTTATGCTACGACGCTTGTAGCAAAAGATAATATCAATGCGGTACTAGACGCTTACAACGAGGGACGAGAAGATGCTTATCAAATATTTTACATTGATATTATAGAGATGTTAGGAGCAATGATGAGCGATATGGTAAACATGATAAGTTGGGCTTTAATCGCCTTTACGGGTATATCGTTAGTTGTTTCAGCTGTAATGATTTCTATAATAACTTCCATATCAGTATTAGAACGCACAAAGGAAATTGGTATCTTACGAAGTATAGGAGCGCGTAAAAAGGATGTTACAAGGCTATTTAATGCCGAGAATGTCATACTTGGATTATTGGCAGGAACAATCGGTGTACTTGTAACCCTAATATTATCTATCCCGCTCAACTTGATTTTTGGTGCGCTAGTAGGGGTATCAGGTATAGCAAGCCTTACTTGGTGGCATGCGGCAATACTTTTAGCAGTAAGCACAGGTGTAGCATTTATCTCAGGGTTTTTACCTGCAAGAAAGGCAGCCAAAAAAGACCCTGTATCAGCTTTAAGAAGTGAGTAAGGGAGAAAGTATATTGTAAAATACAACTAACAGTAGCAAAAAATAGCGGCGCAAAGTGTTGACATATAGCATATAATATCTTACAATGTAGTAAATCTGAGCAGGCGAGTGCATAGCACTAGGGTCGGGTTGCATTTTTGCGACAGTAGGTAAATAGTAGACACCTATGGGACAGTATCGTTCCGTAGGTGTTTTTTTTGTTAGAAGGCAATATGGGATAAAAAGGAGTTCAACATGGAAAAAGAAAATCTTTCAACACATTCCCAAAATGCAAAAATCATACTTAGAGTAATGATAGTAGGCATTATAGTCAATGTCGTTATGGTTGCGTTAAAGCTAGTTTTTGGTTTGCTGTTTGACAATTTGGCAGTGCTAAGCGATGCGGTACATTCAGCGACGGACCTTCTTACCTCAATTGCCGTCATTTTTGCGGTGTTTCTTTCCAGCCCCAAGCGCGACAAAAAACACAATTACGGACACGAAAAAGTAGAGCCGCTTATGCTGTTATTTTTTGCACTTCTTATTGCTGCTGTAGGCGGTTTATTAGTGTGGCAGGGCATCGTAGGAATCATCTCGCCTAGACCTGCAGAATTGAATTGGTTTTTGCTTGGCACAACGATAGTATCCATTTTATTTAAAGAGGCATTGTTTTGGTATGGTATGTACTATGCAAAAAAGATAAAGTCCGAGCTTTTAAGAGCCGACGCATGGCACAGTCGTTCAGATAGTCTAGCATCATTAGCCGTCCTTATTGGTCTAATCTTTAGCATTTTTATATCAACAGACATTGCAGAAAGTATTTCGGTGCTAGTCGTATCAGTCCTTATTTTCAAAGTTGCATTCAGTATTTTTCACCCCGCTGTAAAGCAGCTTATTGATACGGCGGCTTCTGAAAAAACCTGCGAATTTATAAAAGAAACAGCAAAGCAAACAGAAGGAGTAAATTCAATAAAATCCTTACGCACAAGAATATTCGGCAATAAAATATATGTGGACATTATAATCGAGGTAGACGGCAATTTAATTGTATCCCAAGCCCACAACATTGCCTCGTCAGTTCACGACAGCCTAGAAGCAAAAGAAGAACTGCAAATAAAACATTGCACAGTAAGTATTGTTCCTAGTGGTGAAGCTGAAGTGTGTGATAGGGGAGAAGAAGAATAGTTTGGTTGTACTAAAAAGGAGTTGCCTTGTAAGGCAAACCCTTTTTAAGTGTCTTTCTCTAAGATAAAACACGCCACAAAATTAAAACTAGACCGGTCAAAAACAATATTGAAAAAATAGTTTTGTTATGTTTAGCTAGCCAAGCGGGTAAAAATATATCAAAGCCGACATTTTGATTATCCGTATATTTTTCTGCCAATATTGTAAGCGGACATCTCCATTTGAAAATCATTAGGACAATACCTTCTAATACAATCAGTCCTATGCAAATCCAAACCCATACATTGATTATGTTTATTATCCCCGCTACAATAAGATACACAATAGCGGCTACACAAATTATCCAAATCACTGTATGAAAAATTTTTATAATCATAAGTTTTGATTTATCGTTTAATTTTTTCATTTTCGCCTTTTAGGTTGTTTCACTTTTGCTAAATAAACAACTCCTATGATATATCCTTATTATACCATAGGAGCGCTTTTTTATGGGACAGTTTAAGAACAACCCCTTTTTAGTATCTTTTTTTCTTTACTACAATCTAATCGTCAAAGTCGTCTATAAAGGTGTCTGCTTTAGGAGTAGGTGATACTTTACGGATAACTTCGGCGGTTATTTCTTCTATAGCCTCGTCATCTGCTGCATCTACAACCACCTCTGCTTTTTCACCATCTGTGATGTCATCTTTGTCGGTGATAGTTACTTTGGGTGCGTCTGTGATGACTACTTTTTTAACAGGGGCTTTTGTTGCTTTTGCTCCTTTTTTAGGTATGTCAAGTTCTTCTTCGTCAAACTCTTCGTAGCCGAGTTTTTCGTCAGTATCGGTTAGGGTCTTGACTTCTTCATCTTCTTCTACAAAAGTGCTATAACTTTTTTGAGGAACTTTGCGGTCGTAAGAGGCAAGTTTTGATTTGCCGCCGACAGCACCGCCGCCTGCGCGTACGCGTTTTGCGCGTTTTGCCGAGATAGAATCATGTGCTTTTCTTACAGCGTATGCGGCAATTGCAATAAGTAATGCCGCACCAAAAACAATTGCGGGGACTATAAGCCAATCAAATCCGGGTTCTACTTGGTCTGGTAATTCTGTACCCGGCAAATTAGGGTCGGTATCCCAATCGGCATCTTCTGAAAAGTCAATCGCCATAACATTAGTAGTATCTCTGTGAATACTGCGCGCTCTTTCTTCAAAATCAACATTGGTGATGCTTTCTAATTCAATTGCATTGATATACAGCGTTCCGCGAGTAAATTCGCTTATTCTTTCGCCGCCGAGTGTAAATGCTAGTTGAATTCCCGGTATAATTTCTCCGATTTTTAAATAAAAGCTATAAGTGAGAAACGCGGAATTATCGAAAAATCTTCCTGCACGGTGTGCCGTATCCATAATTAAAACTGTTTGCTCGGGAAGATTTTGAGTGACGGTGGAAACGGCAGGGAAAGTAACATATTGCGAAGAAATGTTAGTAAAGCCGTGGTCTGTTCCTACAAGTTCAATTCCTGCCCCTATACCGTTTCGTACAAGCGCGTCACCGGGACGGTAGTTTATTCCCATGACATAGCGTTGAATGTCTACTTTGATTGAAATATCAAGACGGTAGTATGATTCAGGGTCTAATATAAAGTTTCTGTTTAGGGTGAATCTTGAAGCAGTGGGTATAGCATGGTCAAGCATTACAACATTATTGCGCCATAGATTTCCGTCTTGGTCACGGCTTTGCGCATTTCTAAAACGGTTGGGAACCTCGGCGCCATATGGGTTGGGTCTAGCCGAATCAAATATTCCGGCGCGTACTCCTGTAGCCGTAGCTTGCGTGGGGGTTACAAGTGTCCAAAGGTAAGGGTGTCTTACTAAGTTGGTATCAAAAGCATCAAATTCTGTAAATAGCATAGAATCATAATCAAATGCGGCAAATGAATGATTGCGCACATTGTTATGCAATGCAAGTCTAAAGCTATTAAACCTTTCTGCAAATTCCCATGGGTCAATCTCGCTTGTTGAAACGCTGTCTACATAAACGATTCCGGACGATAGCTTATTGCGGTTTAAACTTCCGCGCTCATTTAGCCCTAGCCAAATTTCTAAAGTTAAATTTTGACTAGCTGTGCCTGTTTGCACATAGAAGGTAAAGTCTTGAAAGCGGTTGCCTGTGTTAGTGATGTTTTCAATTGTGGCGATAATGCCTTGTCCGTCAAGCAAAACCAAACTTGCGCCATAGCCCACAATATGGTCAACGCGCAAACTTGTAGTAATTGCCATCGCGCTATTTTCTGATACACCTATACTGCTTGAAGTAAAGTTAAATGCGTTAAGCACAGGGCTTGCCATTAGTAAGACAGTATTGGTAGAGGATTGCGGAGCAATAACATTTGCAGGATATAAATGTCTGTGTTCGGCAAAGTGAGCAGGGTCAGTAGGCATAATGCCGGCAACAATTTCTTCTACATCTATGCCGCTTTCGTCATCTGAAAAACCTACGCGGTTAACTGTAGAGGGGGTGTTTTTTTCCCAATGCATAGGTACAAGAGGGAATTCGATTTCGTCCTCGCTAGGAAGGTCAAAAAGTGTAAAGTGACCGTTATTTACACCGGTATCTAGGGCATCGCCGTCAATTGTGACAGGGATACCGCCGGCAGACTGCACACTGTTATCTGAAAATTGTAAGGGTGTAAGTTCTTCAAGTCGTAAAGAAGCAAACATAGCAGTCCCTGATGAAAATGCATCAGGCTGACCCAACCAAAGTCCTAGTGTAATATCAAAATCTTGATGGAAAGAGCCTCTTATATAAAAGGCAATCTCTGCCCAGCCATGCCTAGCGGTATTGGTATTGTCACCGTTAAGGTTCTCGGCGGTAAAACTGATATAATTTGGCGTGTTATCGCGGTTGTATGGATTTTCCCTGTCACGAACATTGGTAGTAATTTCTGCCGTAACGCCTGCGCCGCCTGTGACATTGTTATCATTGACCCAAAAACTTAGGCGATAGAAATTCATTCGGCTAATCGTTAGCGGCAGGGAAACTAATCCTGCAGAAACTGTACGATATTGCGCTGTTTCATTCCTTCCGCGTTGAAGTGAAGAAAGTATGGCAATGTATGGAGTATCAGAATCTCTTCCTAAGGGAGATATAGGTGATGTGCTTAGGTTGTAAGGATTGTTGCGGGTATCAAAAGGAAGGTTGGTATTTAGCATGATGGGTCTGACGATATGACTTATCTGTGAGCCTTGTGATGAGGTTAAAGTAAAACCCTCTGGTCTGCCGTTTAAATAGTTAAGCGACATATTAGTTAAAGGAATCTCGGGTAAGCTAAGGTCAATCAATTGCATTCTATTATTAGCAGCTACACCGGCAGAAACAGTTCTAAACTGTGTGGGTGAAATGCGGTATGCGCGCACATTACCAAATAGAGCATAACCGGAAGCAGAACGCGAAATTAAAACTTCATCACCACCAGGGTATTCAAGTCCGCTGTAATAATCACCCACCGAAAGAGTCAATGAAACAGACTCAGAGGCAATTGCGGAGGTTTGAATTAAAAAGGTAAATTGCTGCCAACCAAACAAGTTGCGCGCCGTACGAACTGTTGAAGAATTAGTAGTTTGAATATTGTAAAATACAGCGTTATAATCGGTAATACCGTTTAAGCGAATACTTGCGCCGTTCGCACCAAAAAATTCGCCAGTTTTTATCCAAGCAGAGATACTGAAAAATGAATTGGCTTCTAAAGTCACAGTGTTAGAATTAAAACCAACAATGGTATTGGTATCGCGTGTCGTGTTAATCATCAAAATATTATTGGTGTCTTCACGAACAGAAACCAATGTTCCAAATGGTGTACGCGGCGGCGCTGTAGCAAATTCAGGAAACTCGTAAAGTCGCGCATTACGGATGGTTTCTTCAGAAGTATTATAAAGGTTTAAATCAAGCACACCCTTTGCAGTAGCGCCCGCAGTCGTGTACGGGACATCTAATGTTGTCCAGCCGGTAGGAGCGGCAGGAAAAGCACCCGTATGACCAGAGAACTCTGGGTTTTGTATACCAAGCTCTACGGCTTGAAAGTCCATAAATGTATTGGTTTGCCATGCGTGCGAAAATTGCACCGGAGGCACTAAAACTGCTAAAAAGCCAAAGGCACTAGCAGCAAAAAGCACTGCGGCAATAATTGCCAAGAGGCGAATTGATAGGGATTTTTTTCTTACTGTGTTCATGGGTACTACCTTACTAAAGTTTTTCGTTAAATTTCATTCGTGTATATTTATGGACACCTAAAACAATATGCGCCAAAAATTCACATACACCGAACTATTATAAAGCAAAGAAGTCCTTAACGCAAACAATTCACCCCCTCTTTTTAAAACTTTCCAAATTTTTTTCTCAAGGCTTTTTAGACTCTAATTTGGTTAAAATCATTTATAAAATCCCTTTCCATTCCTTTGACAACATAATTTCAATAACCTATACTGACTAGCGTGTTTATTCACGGTGTGCTGCTGTGGCTCAGTCGGTAGAGCACGTCCTTGGTAAGGACGAGGTCACGGGTTCGATTCCCGTCAGTAGCTCCAACAATTAAGAAAGTACCTATGCTAAACTAGCGTTAGGTATTTTTTTGTTATCATTTTTACTCTATGCCAACTATATGCCTTAATAGAGTAGACAAAGTAAAATAATCCCTACTTTAAAAACTTTGTGTTTTTAGGAAGTTTTTAAAGTAGGATATTCAATTGCCATTTAGCTTTATATGTGTTACTATCTATTTGTACACAAATCTCGTATATAATTATTCACAAAGGAGCAAGCATAAATATGGCGTATGACTATAAAAAATCAAGACAAAATGTTATTGCAGAATTAACACAAAAAACAAAAATTGCAAACGCTAGAAGCCCAAAAGTTCAAGATTTAACTTTTGAAAATGGCAAGAAAGCATGTATTTCCGCTTGCTTTGTTGATATAAGAAGTTCCTCTAAACTTTTTAAGAATAATTCTGAAAAAGCTGATGAAAAAATTGCTAGGTTAATGCGTGCATTTTCGGGTGAAATAATTAAAATCATGCGAGATAAAAACTATATACATATCGGGTTGCAAGGTGATTGTGTTTACGGAGTATTTTCTACACCCAAACAAGAACATATAAATAAAATATTTTCTATGTCTGCTCAAATCAACTCATTTATCATAATGCTCAATAAAACATTGAGTCAAAACAAATTTGAAGAGATAAAAGTAGGAATCGGGCTTAGCACAGGAAATGATTTGATAATAAAAGCAGGAGCAGACGACACAGGAATTAACGATATATTGTTTATTGGCAATGCCGTTGCAGAGGCTCGTCATAATTCAAGTGAAGCAAATAAATCAATAAATTATGCAATTGTCGCAAGTAGCATATTTCGTCAAAATTTAAATAATCATAACAAAAATCTATTACGACACGAATATAATTTCCATGCGGGTAAAGTATATGCAGGAAATATTATAAACTGCGATATGGATAATTGGACTAACAACAATTTTAGGGATAACTAACTATGACAGAAGAAAGACCTACTGCTGAAAAGCATGAACTACTGTGTGGCATAAAAGACCAAATTACTGCTTTTGACAACAAGGCAAATATACTTATTACTGTTTTAGGTATTATTTTTGCGTTATCTTTTAGTGCTATTAATTTGCTTGTAGAAAATGATTATGGGTGGTGGGTGTATTTGTTTTTTGGGTTATATATGCTTTGTTTGATACTATCAATTAGTTTGTCGCTGTGTGTAATGACTCCAAGATGTCGCAAGAAATCAAAAAATGGCATTGTGTCAAAAAGTTGTACTTATTACGGCGATTTGAAAGATATGTCAGAAGAAGAATTTAATAACTCGTGTGCTAAGGATACGCACTTTGAACAAATTAAAACAACCTCTCGCATTGCTTGGCGAAAACATAGATTTGTTAGGGCTACTATTTTCTCTCTTATACCACTTGGCATATTCTTCGTTACATTAGTAATTTTACTGCTTATCTAAAACAGTACCATCATTTTACTTGACTTTTATATATAACTTTGCTAAACTCTAATAAGTAATATTTGATTATAGTATATTTATGACGCTGCGAGAACTTACAAACATTTGTCTTGAATTAGAGAATACCTGTGAGGAATATCCATTTTATCCCGATACTCCCGTTATACGGCACAATCATGGCACACGCAAGATTTTTGCCTTAACTTTTTTATATCATGGTGACCTTTGCGTAAATTTAAAATGCAAGCCGTTTGAAGGGGATATGCTGCGGCAATCATATGCAAATATTTTGCCGGCATATCACATGAATAAAGAACATTGGATTATGGTGAAAATAGGCGGCGATGTGCCGAATGAGCTGTTGCGAGGACTAATCAAGAATAGCTATGAACTCACAAAGCCAAAACTGCCAAAGCATAAGGAGCGCGACAGAGAATGAGCGTAGATTTATTTTTATACACAGAGAAAAAGCTGCCTAGAAAACACGCACTGCTTTTGTCGTATGGTTTTGAGGATAATGACGGCGAATACACTTTTGATACAGAGCAGGATTTAGTTAGCATTAGTTGTGAGCCTATTGACGAGGCGGATTGCTTTGAAGACACCTTGAATGCTGTTAAAAAACTTGTTTCTACTGTAAAATATCAAATAGCAATCAATTTTGCAGGTGGATTATCAGATAAGGTTTTTAATGATGCGGAAGTTTATACTAAGGCATTAATTAAAGAACTCAACGGTGTGCTTGACACTGATGAGTATTTAGTAGATGCAAACAATAAAAAGATTTACAACACGCCGAAGGGTTATGTTGATGAACCGCCTGCTGTGCAAGCCAAAAACATCAGTCCTCAAGCTAACATGCTCAATAAAGAGGCGCTAAAAAAATGGAAGCAGCTAAATATAATAGCCGTGATAATAGGAGTTTTGAGTTTAGGTGCATTTATGACAGGTGCAGGATTGTTTATTGTAGAAAGTATTGTGCCGGGGATTATTGTTTTTTTGTCAGGAATTCCGTTATTCGTTGTAATGCTAGTAGTTAGTAGTAAGAGCAGCAAATATAAAACAGCAGCAGGCGACTTAGTGCCTAGTGCTGCCCCAATAGCTATTGCAGCAAACCCATATATTGATGATATGGATGCACGCATAGCGGCTTATGACAAGCAAAATTTAGCAGCACTAAAATTGCTAATAAAACCGCTTGTTAAGACAGCGACATTAATGGTTTGCGGCAAGGAGAAAAATGTCGATTCCAAATCTCATCTTAAATCCTGCTTTGGCGGTAATCCGTATATGGAAGAGGGTGAAGAGCTGCCGACATATCCTGACGGCGGTTCTATAGAATTTATGTTTCAAGTGTTTAATGACGGCAATAATAATTTGCCTGAGAATATCAAATTACTTCAATTATTTTGCGATATCAGCAATTGGAGCGGCAATAATACGGACGAAGTTGTTAAGATTAAAACTTACGAAAAACTCGACCTTAAAAAAGCAGCCACTAAAGCAAGACCCGAAGAACACGAGATGGCTGTGCATTGCGAGATTAGTTTTAAGCCTATAAAGTCGCTCCCTAATTTCGATGAGATAGAGGAACTTTATCCTGAGATTTACATAATAGCAAAACAAATAGATAACGAGAATCCTTGGGATGCTTACAATACGGCAGCAGAGCAACTGACGGGCAGAGAAGGCGAGTCGTTTGGGCATACTTCTCATATAGGCGGATATCCGGAGTGGATACAAGGGTATGACGGAATAGGGGTTGCTAAAGGTAACGAATTTATTCTGCAATTAGGGTCTGAGCAAAACGCGCAGATTGATTGGGGTGATGCCGGTGTTGTTCATATTTTCTATAACTCTAAGGATAAAAAGTTTGAGTTTAATATGGAGTGTTACTAATGCCAAACACCGAGAGCGTGGCAGAGTTTTTATATCGAGCTAAGTCCTAACCCTTGAAAACAACTTTTACCATAGCGGTTATTTCGATTTCATCATGCATGATTTGCGTATAGGCGGGGTGAGCAAAGTCGTGTCTTGCAAAGCCAATGTGTCCGTGAGAAGACAGTTCTTTCACAAAGGCAATTTCAAGATTATCTAAGCCTGCCTCTATAGCCAAAACAGCGGCTTTTTGTTTTGCATTGTCGATAGCTTTTGTGAGAGAGTCGTTATATGCGGCATAATTATCTTCAATACCGAATTGAACGCCGCTGACTATATTAGCACCAGATGCGGCAGCAAGGTCAATAATCTTGCCGACACTATCAATATTTCGTACCTTCACGCTAAGCTGATTGCTGACTCTATGACCCGTCTCTCGTGACTGATGTCCTAAGCTATAATCATACTCGGGATAGATGCTAAACCAACTGGTGGTTATATCGTCTTTAGCAATGCCTTGATTGCTAAAAGCCTCTATCAGCTTTTGCGTGATAGACGAGTTTTCTTTTAATGCATCTTCGACATTTGTACTAGAGGTTTCTACATTAAGGCTGATTGAGGCAAAGTCGGGTTGCACTTTAACCGATGCCGTTCCTACAACGCTTATGCCTTGACGCATTTGCTTGTGGCATTCAGATGCATTAGCAGTTGTAACGGGATTTGCATTTATGGCTCCAACGCCGATAACTAAAGCAAAAGCGATTAAAGCCATAGAGATAAAAATTTTCTTTTTCATGTAATTAACATGGCTTAATCAGTAAAAAAGTATTCGTATAATGGTAAACAGCTATGTAAACTGCATAGCTGTTTTGTATTTTTGGCTCATAAAATTGTATTGATTGTTAATCCCTACAGCAGCGCAAGAATAGGCAGCAGAGTAGACAATTACACCTGCATGGCTTTGGTCTTGGCGGGCAAGGTCTGGGAGGGCAGGGAGGTCTAGGATGAGGAGGACGAGGGCAAGGCGGACAAGGCGGCGGCTGTGGGCACTCAGGGCAGTCGGGACATTCTGGGCAAGGCGGGCAGTCGGGACATGCAGGGATTATTACTACTGTTACTTCGTTAGTTTCGGTTTCAAAAGTATTGGGTATGCCTCCATCAATTGGAGAGTAGTCGTAGTTTATTTGCGCTTTATTTGGCACGGGATTAATCGTCGGTTCATGCGTTGCAACTGCCTCAAAGGTTATAGTCAGAGTTTCACCACCGGGAACTAGGGGAATTGTAAAGCCAATATTTGGGTCCATATCGGGGCAAGCAATATTGTTTACAACTACACTTCCTTCTACAAATTCTAAGCCGTCTTGCAAGATATCAGAGAACCAAACATTCTCAAAAGGATTGCTAACGGGGTTGTGGAGAGTAATTGTGAATGTTATCTTTTCGCCAACCTTAACATACGGCTTATCAACGCTTTTTACAGGAAGATAAGTTGTTAACTCTATCTCGTGCAGTTCAATATCGTCAATTGCATAGTCGTTGCCGTCAGCGGCCGGACCCATGCTGATAAATTGGATTGTAAGGGCAGAATTACTTCCCGAATATAAAACAGTGCCTATTTCTTTCCACTCGGGCGCATCCGTGCGATAGGGAATTTCTTGCCCTAAGTTAGCGTTATAAATTTCCTCGTCGTTTTCATTTAATACTCTAACTCCAAAAGCCGGGTCTGCGCCAGCCTTTTTCATAAGATTTAATACCCACGCGCTAAATAGATAATAAGTGTTTGGCTTTAAGTTAACAACCTTTTCGCTAAAAATAGTCTTTTCGGGGTAATGGCCATTAACCGCCATAAAGCGCCCGGTTTCATCGCCTGTGGTGTGGTCGGCAATTCGCCACCAAGCGTTTGCAACATTGCCGGAACTATTATTCATAATGTTTTGAACAGTATACTCGCCGTCAGAAGGGGTAAGCTGCCCTTGTCCTGTTATGGGCTGAACATAGGTGAACCAAGACGCAATTTCAGGATACGGCGGCATAGGACCTGCGCCGGTGTTAGCGGGAGTGGCTAGAGGAAAAAAGCCGAATGTTCCGTGGTCTGCTAGCACTATCAAATTGTCAGGACTAATAACTACACCATCATCAAGAGAGTCCTCTAGCGGATTATAAATAACCGGACCTAGTGCAAAATGGTGCTGGTTAGACACTATTGCCGGCACAAACTTCCATGTACTTGGCGTTATCCAATCTAGCGCATTAACATCTATGGGCACATCAGTAATTGCTTTAATGTCGTCTAAAGTCGGCTTTTTTATGCTAAGAGTAAACTCGGCATCTTGCCATTCTACATCAAATTCAAAATAGCCTTTGCTATCTGTAATAGTAGTCAATTTATTGTCCGGTGTAGTAAGAATAACCTCTATGCCTTCAAGCGCAATATAGCTGGGGCTAAACATTTCTCTAAGCGGGGAATAATAAACATTACCTAAAACCTCCGTCATGCCAATCTCTCTAAACGATTGCACCTGCATTTTTTCGCTTTCTAAATAATATATTTTTTCGCCTTCTTGGGTGCTTTTTATAGTGCCTTCAAGCGAATGAGCGCCAACACCGCCGCGCAAACTAAAAGGGTTTACAAACAGCATTTGATTAGAGTCTATAATAGGCTCGTTAGTTATTTTGCTTGTAATAGGCAGACAAAGCTGCCAGCCATTAAACTCAATAGACGGAATTTCTTTATTCAGAGGCAATTGAATCAAAACCTCATGTGTTTTCAAGACAGGAATTTCCTCGCTTAAATCTAATTCATACAAAAATTTGCCCTTAGTATCGGCGGCAAAAATCTTTTTCTCTACAAAACAAAAATCCTTTACATCTGCACCCAGGTCACTGAAATTAACAAGTTCTGTAGTTTTGTCAAAAAAATTAGTTTTATAAAGTTTACCCTCATCAGTTAGAGTATAAGCATACAAATTATCCGTATCCATTGCAATGGGATTGCCGGTTATGCCTGGGTCATGCCAGCCTATGCCTCCACTGTCTATTATATTATTTCGCCGCCATGTGCCGGTTGCTAAGTCGTAATTCCACATGTAATCATCGTTAGAAATTGTAAAAATTCCGCCTGTAACTACATCAAAGACAAACGACTTTTCAGTTAGTTCTTGCGTAGCAATATCCATAATAATCAATTTTCTTGGATTTGGTGTAGAAAAATATAGTTTGCCTTTATATGCGACTATGTTTTTATAGTCATTTTCAGGGATTTCTATTGTCTCCCAAGTCGGTGGTTTTTCTATCATAAATCTTTCTCCTTTTGTTCACTAACATAATATGTAGGCACGATAAAAGTAGTGAAAAGGAATGAATTTATAATAAAACACACAAGCTAGCTACATGAAAAAATTTTGCATTGTTTTAGGGATAATATTTTTGGCAGGTTTGTCTGTGTGCGTAAGTGTATTCGGCACCAGCGAAAGAAATCTATCGGGACAAACTGCTATAGACGCAGCGGCAATGCCTGTTGTTGAAAGCACGGCACATTTGCCCGAACATTTTACATGGAATACTAATGCGCTAAATATTGGCGGTATTTCACATCAAATTGGTGCAGTTGTAACCGGGCTTGCGCCGTCGCATTTTGATTTACCTAATCTTCATGTTAATATTCCGTCAAATAATGCTGGGATAGCAGTAACGGCCATTGGTAATGATGCATTCCAAGCTAGGCGAAATGTTGTTATGGCTACAATTCCAAATGTAATATTGGCAATAGGCAATAATGCATTTACTTCAAGCGACTTAGCATCGGTTAATCTTTCAGAAGGCTTGGTTTTTATTGGCAGTATGGCATTTTTGGCAGCTGAACTTACTAGTGTAATCATTCCAAATACTGTTACATCAATGGGTAGTTGGGCATTTTCACATAATTGGCTCACGGAAGTGGTTTTGCCAGACAATTTATCTGTACTGTCAAATGGAGTGTTTGCCAATAATAATCTTACGCAAATCCAAATACCTGACAGTGTAACTGTAATAGAGCAGACTGCGTTTGGTTGGGCTAATGTATGGTCGTGGGGAAAATCTCGCTCTGGGACAAATAACTTTACACAGATGCCTATTATACCGTCGCATATAACTGTGTTTACCGGATTTAATGGAAATCCGTTTTTAAACGATAGCTTTGTTATACCGGCACAGTTTGATACTATTGGCAGCGGTGCTTTTAATGCTTCAAATATAACAAACATTGAAATTCCAAACACTATCACGACTATCGCGTCTGGTGCATTCATGAATAATCAAATAACAAGCCTTACTATTCCTAATAGTGTTACTACTATTGGAGCTAGTGCATTCACGAATAACCAAATAACAAGCCTTACAATCCCAAACAGCGTAACAACTATTGGATATAATGCATTCATGAATAACCCCTTAACAGAAATGATTTTTGAGCATGGTATTGACGATATCTCTGAAATTCATTTTCCAACAAGTCTTGAGCGTGTTGTACTGCCATCAACAATAGAAAATCTTTCTGCAATGCAACTGGCAACAGTCCCTGCCTTTATGATGACCATGACTGTAGAAGATTGGCTACGAAATGGTGCTGAGCTTATTGGTATAGATGGGTATATTTATGTTGACTTGTGGGGAAATCTTGGTCGTGTATTTGAACAAGGAATTTTTGGAGATAATCCAAATCTTGTAGTATACACAGCGCATCCAAACCTGCCGGATAGTTGGTCCGAGCAATTTAATTTGGGAACAAGTGAAATTGTTGTTTGGGGATATCGCTCTATGACACCAATTATTATTGGACAAGGGGAAATCACTGTTGCGGACAATTTACCTTTGCATGACCTTAACATGGGTGATATGCGCCAATTAACAGCTATGCCATCAACTGGTTTTGAATTTGTGCGTTGGGATATTACTGGAATAGATGGATTAACTACAAGTACACAGAATACTATTGCTCTAACAAAAGGTGTAATAGGCGAAACGCCACTTACAGCTATTGCCGTTTTTGAGATAATTACCTACGACATTGTCTACACACTGAATGGCGGGACACATACAGGGAATCCAGACACATTCACTATTGAAGATTTAAACATAACATTGCAAGATGCAGAACGATACGGGTTTAATTTTCTTGGGTGGTACACAAATCCTCAATTCTATGGTTCGCCCGTGACACAAATTGCGTCAATTGGGGATGTTAGGTTATATGCGCGTTGGTCAGAGCCCTTGCAGGCAAGTATAACATATCATAATCTGCGTGATACAGACACCTATGCTAATCCATCTACATTCTACGCAAGCGATTTACCGATTACTTTAACGGATGTTACAAGGAATGGCTGGACATTTCATGGTTGGTACCGTGATGTGGGGTTCACGCAACCAATCACACAAATAACATCATTTGGAGACATCGCGCTTTATGCAAGGCTTACAATAAATGAATTTACCGTGACATTTGAGAACTTGCAAGGGGCAACACCTAATAACGAAACAATATTCACAATCGAAAGTGCAAGTTATAACCTAAACAGCCCTGGGACACGGAATGGCTGGACATTTGGGGGTTGGTGGACTGGCGCAAATGGCACAGGGACACAGTGGACAAGCGTTCCTGTTGGTGAAATCGGCAGCCAAACGCTTTACGCACATTGGATACTTGATGAATTCACGATTTACTTTAACAATCTTTTCAACACATCGCACTCTAACCCAACAACATTTAATGTTGAAACACCGACAATCCTTCTTTCTAATCCGTCTACTCGTGCAAACTATACATTCAATGGATGGTGGACGGAGGGCGAAAGCGGAATTCAAATAACCCAAATCGAGGCTGGGACTTTTACTAATGTAACCTTGTATGCAAGATGGTTAATTGATTTCAACGATGGAGAAACAGGAATTACCGTTGAACAAGGTCCAGGTAACGAAATTACCATCACTATCCCAGGTGACCCGGACATAGTTATAACCATCAACCCAGAACAGAACCCTATTGTTACAATTACTCCGCCGAATGATGATATTATTATTGAAGGTCCTGGTGCTGACGGAGAAATTACAATAACCATACCTGGTGAATATCCTGACGAAGAAACAATTATTGTTATTCGTCCCGGCGAAGACCCTCCGGTGGTAATATATCCGCCTGATATTAGGTTTACCGTAACATTTGATTCTCTTGGCGGAACTGCTGTAAATTTCCAAAGAGTTAATCAAGGGGGGCAGGCAATTGAGCCTACCTCAACACGCACACTATACAGATTGCTTGGTTGGTCTTACAATGGTGAAGTTTTTGATTTTGAAACTCCAATTACACAAGCAAAAATACTATATGCTATTTGGGAGCGAATAAACATTGACGGCGGAGACACAGGAATTATTGTTAATCCCGGCGATACAGAGGACTCTAATAATCCTGGTGAAAACGGTGACATTGTAATAACAATTCCGGGTGAAGACGGCGAAGAGGATACAGTTATTATTGTTAGACCTGACCCAGACAACGACGGAGAGTACGAAGTAATAATAACTCCGCCAAATGGCGATATTACTATCGAGAATGATGGCGGGGGAGAAATCATAATCACCATCCCGGGTGATAATAACGATGAAGAAACTATCATAGTTATACGCCCAGATGAAGACCCTCCTGTTGTTATCTATCCTCCTGCTGTAAGATTTACCGTTGTGTTTGATTCACTAGGCGGGACAACTGTATCTTCACAGCGAGTTATTAAAGGCGAGCAAGCGGTTCGTCCGGCATCAGCAAGAACGCTTTATCGACTTCTTGGTTGGTCAATTCAGGACAATGGAAATAATCGTGAATTATTTGATTTTGACACACCCATTACACAAGCAAAGACTCTGTATGCTATTTGGGAGCGTATTGATATTGACACGGGTGACACCGGTATAATAGTAAAGCCCGGTGATACAGAGGATAATGATAACCCCGGGCAAGATAATGACATAGTAATAACAATTCCCGGCGAGAATGGCGAAGAAGATACAATTATTATAGTTCGTCCCGACCCTGATAACGACGGAGAATATAAAGTTATTATATCGCCGCCAAGCGATGATATTGTTGTTGATGGTCCAAGTGATGATGGTACAATTACTATTACAATTCCTGGTGACTATGACGATGATTATACAGTTATCATTGTTCGCCCCGGTGAAGACCCGCCGGTAGTTATAAACCCTCCAAATACGGGCGATAATTATCCCAATCCTGATTTGATACTTGCAACTCCAGCCGAACTAAGAATTATTGCAGACAGATGGCTTGTTTGGAGCGGTGATGAACGAGCTGATGGTTTTGCAATCTATATTAACGACGAATATTGGGCAACTCTTCTGCGTAGAGAGGGTCGAACAAACCAAGTTGATTTAATTTTATTCGGTAATGGAACATACACATTTAGAGTTCGTGCGATAAGTGAAACAGCCGGTAGTTATAATTCCGAAAAAAGTGACTACATCACATTTCAAGTGGGAAACAGCGACAAAATAGGCATTCCGCCATATCCAGGCGATGTTTTACCTGAGCCAGAGCCGGAATCGTCAAACCGTTTGCCAACACCAACAGGCGTTTCGATAAATAATAATATCGTTACTTGGTTGGGTGTAAGTAATGCAAACGGATTCGCAATCTATTTAAATGGTATTCGATTGCAGATAAACGGAACAATAACCTCTGGAGTCAACGCCGCACGAACAGCCGACGGAATTGAGATGTATTCGTATAATCTTAGTGAGCATGACCTTGGTAATGGAACGATAATCATTGCCGTTCGTGCGCTGGGAGATGGCGTTAATACAAACGATTCTTTCTTGTCTCTTGGTACAATTTTGTCGGCAACTCAATCGGAAAATAATCGCCTCAATCTAATTTGGCTTTGGATTTTGCTAGGGGCACTTGCCGCAATGACACTTGCTTTGATATTGGTTTTAATCATTAGGCAAAAACAACAGCCAAAAACCATAGCCACACTCGCTAATGAAATCTCTGTAAGCGAAGCCGCTAAAATCATGAGTGAACATGGTCGCCGCAAAAAAGAAGCTGAAAAACGCAAGGAAGAAGCTGAAAAACGCAAGGAAGAAGCTGAAAAGCGTAAGAAAGAGTCTGGCAATTCACCCAAAAAGAAAAAACAGTAGTAGGTTTATGCCTTCGCAGAAACATTAGATGGGAATGACTTTAAAATGAAACACCCACTTTGGTTTATCACAACCAAGGTGGGTTTTTTTAGACGGTGTCGTACTTTGATTTTTCGGTATAGTTTTAGTTTCACGCTTTGTTTCGCTTTTCATATAATATATGACAGATAAATAAAAATAATTAAGTTATTTAGGAGCAAAGTTTATGAACGCAGACTTTCAATATGGCACTTGGATACCGTCATTACAAATCGGTAATGGAGTTATTCAAGGTCAATATAATGACAGAATAGGGAATTGGACTAGAACAGGGCATCAAATTTTTGTTAACTGTTTTTTTAGATTAAATTATAACGAAGCGCAAGTGCAAGAGGCAATTCGCAGAAATACAACGGTTCAAGAAATGCGTATAGGTACTTTGCCGTTTGAATCTAACAGCGGAGCATCTATATTCAATTTGATGGTGTCTAATAATTCCTTTATAAAAAACAATAATCAAAGATTTTCTCAAGTTGAGAATAGGTATGTGGAAACAGAAATTGTGTCCTTAGGAGCAAGAAGTATTTGGGGCAGTCCGCGTATGCGTGTATTTGCTAATGAGCGTGTTGTTACGGGGAATTTAAATAATAACAGCAGAACACCTCTTGCTACAGATTTATGGCTTCAAGATTTGCGGCCTTCTACTTACGGCATTTTTATCGAAGTTAGGGTTTCAGGTACATACACGGCATTTCCAGATTTGTCTACAACAGACCCAATAAACACCCCGCCTCCTATGATAACAAATCCACCGTCTGCCATTGCTGTAGGCTCTCAAGTGCGAGTTAGAGATACAGCGCGCACATGGGCCACGGGGCAAAGTATTCCGACATGGGTATTAGGTCAAACTTATGTGGTCAGCCGCTTAAGAAACGATAACCGCGAACTTTTTTTAGACGGAATCAACTCATGGATAAGAATTGAGGATGTTATTTTGGTCTGAAAAGTTGTAAGTCATCTTGGCTTATACCTTCTAGTTGGAATGCTATGTGGAATAAGCAACGCAAAAATTGTACCTGATTTAAGTTGCAAAAATGGTATAAAATTTTGTATAATAAAGTTGTGATAGAGTTAAACACAAAATACGGTATAATAAAAATCTTTGCTAGGACGCTTGAGGAAGAAGCGTTGGGGCAGGTTACTGTTTTGGCAAACAGTGTTCTCGGTGAGGGTGCTAACCTGCGTATTATGCCGGACGCTCATGCAGGCGCAGGTTGCGTTATCGGTACAACTATGATTATTACCGATAAGGTTTGCCCTAATCTTGTGGGTGTAGATATCGGATGCGGCGTTGATTTGGTTAAAACAGATATTGCGTTTGAGGGTAGGCTGCAAGAGCTAGACGATATAATCCGCAAGCATGTGCCATACGGTAAAAGACATCACGAGAAGGTTAAGACCTTTCGTGATTTTGCCAAACTCAAATGCTGGGATAAATTAAAAAAAGATACAAAACTAACAGCTACCAAAAGCCTTGGTTCACTAGGCGGCGGTAATCATTTTATTGAGGCTTACGGAAACGGCTATTTAGCTGTACATAGCGGCAGCCGCAACATAGGTTGGCGCGTGGCGCAGTATTACCAATGGCAAGCTGAAAAGCAGGTGTCCGAGCGTATGAGCGTCATCAAGATGGAAGCGATGCAGTCCGTTCCTGAAAAAGAAAGAGAAGCATGGCTTAAGAAGAATAAATACAAAATTGCAATCGATAAAGACATTGCTTACCTTGTGGGAGATTTGATGCAGGACTATTTGCACGATATGAATATCATGCATGAATTTGCCGTTGCAAATAGAAAAGCGATGTTAGAAACTATTGTTGATAAATTGAAAGGTTGTATAGTATCTCAAATCACATCAACACATAATTATATCGATATGCGCTATGGTATGATAATTTTGCGCAAAGGTGCAATCTCGGCGCGTGAGGGCGAGGAGCTTGTTATTCCATTAAATATGCGTGACGGGTTATTGCTATGTGTCGGCAAAGGCAACCCTGATTGGAACTACTCCGCTCCGCACGGCGCCGGTCGTTTATACAGTCGTTCTAAGGCGAAAAATATCTTGAGTTTAGAAGATTATAAGGAAGCCATGAAAGGCATTTTCTCTACTTGTATAAATCACGACACGCTAGATGAAGCCCCATTCGCATACAAGGACCATAAAGAAATTATGGAGCTAATCGAGCCTACAGTCGAGATAAAGGAGCGCCTTATCCCAATCTATAACTTTAAGGCGAGTGAGTAAGAATGAGCGAATATGTTTTAAAAATATCACAACAAACTTACAAGGGAAAACAACTATGGATAAACAAAAAATAATTATACGAGAAATTATAGAGAGTGACATTCCGGCTTTCAAATCTCTGATTATCGAAGCCTTTGGCGAGGGTTGGAATTTTGCAAGATACGACCAAGGGACATATTTTTTTGCGGCCGCTATGGATGTATATTTTAGTGTGTTTTTTAGTTCTGCAACATTTGGCAGAGTTGCGGTAATGGATGGAAAAGTGGTAGGTGCTATTTTATGCAGTGCAAAAACCGATACAAAAAAGTTTATTCATTTGCAAGGCGATATGGCATCAGGAGCGCTTGCGCTTTTAACAGGAGCTGAGGCTGAACGCAACGACCTTATAGAGCATCTTTCAAATTCATTCCAAGCAATGGGCAAGTTGTTAGAAAGTACTGCTGCGCATGACGGCAGTTTAGATTTTATAGCGGTTACAAAAGAAGTACAAGGTTTAAAAATAGGCAAGAAGCTATGGGGCGAGGCGGCAAAATATTTTAAGTCTAAAAAATGCAAATCAGTATATCTTATGACAGACACAGCGTGTAATGTCGGGTTTTATGACTATAACGGCTTTACAAGAATAGATGAAACAAAAGCGCGTTATAGCTTCACCAACGGCAAAAAAGAAATTGATTTATATTTGTATGAGTATAAATTTTAATCCCTGAAAATAGCGATAAAACATTACTTTTGCTTTCTTAATGGTTATCGAGGATAAAATCCTTCTTTTATTCTAATTCTACAAGAAACCTTATCATGGTTTAGGAAATTTTTTGGTCAAAAGTGGGTGCCATTTTTTTTCGACCTTTGACAAAAGTGCCAAACTAGCCGCTTTGTTAAAAATGCCCCCTATTATAGGCGGAATTTAATTGCTTTTGGTCTTGAAATGTGCTATAATTATCCTATGAATGGCAAAGGTAATACATTGATACACTGGTTTCCGGGGCATATGACAAAGTCGCTGCGTGAGATAGAAAGTTCGCTGTCGATTTGTGATGTGATTTTGTATGTGTTGGATAGTAGAGCGCCGTTTTCGTGCAGGAATCCTGTTTTTGATGAGATGGTGAAAGATAAGCCAAAGGTGTATGTACTTAATAAGGCGGATTTAGTGCCGAGTGTAGAAATAGCGGAATGGAAAAAGATATTTAGCAATGAGGGCGAAAATGTTTCGGCGGTAAGTTTAGACGGGACGAGTAGCGGCAGCAGCAAGCAGATTTTACCTATTGTAGAAAGGCTGGCGAAGGCTAAGATTGAAAGGTTTAAGAGTAAGGGTATCAATGCGTCGCTTCGCGGCATGGTTATTGGTGTACCTAATTCGGGAAAATCTACATTGATAAACAATTTTGCACGAAAGCAGAAAACGATGACAGGTAATAAACCCGGTGTGACGCGGGGGCAGCAATGGGTTAGGGTCAATGAGTATTTTGAACTTTTAGATACCCCCGGCACATTGTACCCAAAATTAAGCTGCCAAAGAACGGCAAAAAATTTGGCGTTTATAGGCAGCGTTAAGGACGAGGTTGTCGATAAAGAAATGCTGTCGGCGGCTTTAATAGAGGAATTATTTGTGATTGCTCTCGATGCATTGGAAAGCCGTTATGGTGCGGATTTTATAGCTTTAAAAGATAGTTACTGTTCGGATACACAGCAAGAGCCGTTGGCGCAGCTGCTATTAGAAAAAATTTCATTTAATAGGGGTTTTGTTTTAAAGGGCGGTGTGGCAGATGTCGAAAAAGCGGCGAAAGCTGTTTTGGACGATTTTAGAAAAGGGCGGTTGGGTAAGGTTATTTTGGAAAGAGCGGGGAAGTAGTGATACTTATCCATACTGTTGTAAATTTATTTGATAGTTTTTGAACCTTCTTCATTTTCTAAGCCCAATAAATAATCTGTTGTAACATCAAAATAGATTGCCAACTGATATAGATAAGATATTTTAGGCTCGTTTATACCATTGGCCCAAAAAGCTATTGTTTGGTTGTTGACTCCCAAATCTTGTGCTAACTTATACCGAGTTATTCCTTTCTCTTTTATAAGTTCATTTAATCTTGAAACAAAAACTTCCATATTTCAATTTTATTATACTAAAATACTAGCCTAATTGGTTGACTATGCTAGAATTTTAGAGTATTATATGTTATGCTAGAATTTTAGCATAAACCTGTAACACTTAAAGGAATCAACCTATGGAAAAAATTGCAGATATAATCACCGAGTTAGACGCTAGTAGTCTAAAGGCGAAAGATATTTTTGAGCTTATTGGAAAAAATCTAATTGTAGAATTGGATTTACTTAAAGAGGATAAAAAAGCTATTATGGAAATTATTGGTCAAGTAAGCACACTTTGTGAATTTGGCGAAGAATTAGTATTAAAGCAGTCTGTTGCGATTGACAAGTTGTGGCGGTTCTATCCGAGCGTAATGTAAATATCTTTCTCAAAAACCTCTAATTCAACATTTGACTTTTGATTTTATTTGTGCGCATACTAAGGGTATGGTAGATTCGCGCATAAAGATACTTGCTAATAACCTGGTTAATTATTCGGTTGCTTGTAAAAAGGGCGATAGGGTTTTGATTGAGGCAACGGGGATAGATACACCGCTTATTACAGAGCTTGTAAGCGCGGTTTATGCAAAGGGCGGTTTGCCGTTTGTTGAAATTTATGACAGCAAGATTCAACGCGCTTTGCTTATGGAATTAGGCGAGAAACAAATCAACGATTGGGCAAAGTATTCGCTTGCCCGAATGAATGAGATGGACTGTTACATTGGGGTAAGAGGCGGAAACAACAGTTTTGAAACAAGCGATGTGCCGCAGGAAAAGCGCGAGATGTACAGCAAATTATATTTGCAGCCTGTGCATCACAAAATCAGGGTAGCAAAAACGCGTTGGGTGGTGCTGCGCTATCCTAATGAATCAATGGCTCAATTAGCCTCAATGTCAACAGCCGCTTTTGAAGAACATTATTTTAATGTTTGTAATCTTGATTATTCTAAAATGGATAAGGCTATGAATCCTTTGCTTGAACTTTTAGGTAAAACCGATAAGGTGCGTTTAGTAGGTAAAGGTACGGACTTATCCTTTTCTATTAAAGGAATAGGTGCTAAAAAATGCAGCGGACATATGAATATTCCTGACGGCGAAATTTATACAGCGCCTGTAAAAAACAGTATCAACGGTTCGATTGCGTTTAATGCGCCGTCGATTCATGACGGGGTAAAGTACGAGGATATTG
>Ga0131853_10001333_pt1 | contig 44269 bp, 39 predicted proteins | sample TergutLab28metaG_FD_92764 | JGI IMG/M metagenome (GOLD analysis project Ga0131853, IMG submission 92764) | Labiotermes labralis P1 segment gut microbial communities from Petit-Saut dam, French Guiana - Lab288 P1 (version 2) (version 2) | ecosystem: Host-associated > Arthropoda: Insects >... | reverse complement strand
TCTTTCTCCAATAATTCTATTCTTTTACTATACTTCTTCATAATCAAACCTCCGGAGATTTTAATTTGATTATATCACATCATCTGCTGTTTGGATAGTTATTTCGTTTACGCTATACTAGTTTGCGATTGTCGTTTTTCGCTATTGCACAGTTAAATGATCAAGATTTTGATTGTAAGCTTGTCTTGTATATGTTACTATAGCGTGAGGTGCATTTTGGATAATCCAACATTTCAGACTTTCTGGAAAGGTCTGTTTTTGTTGAGGCGCACTGAAAATGAGAGGCCGTTGATTTGGAAAAAGAAAGCAGAATAACAGGGCCTGCAACTATCTGGAATAAAAATTTTATTTGCGTTATGATTTCCAACTTTATGCTATGTATGGCGCATTTTTCAATAAACCCATTGGTTGCAACATATGCGGAGTTTCTTCATGCAACCCCAAGACTTATCGGGTTGCTTGCGGGTATGTTTTTTGGCGTTGCACTCGCAATGCGCCCTTTTACCGGTACTGTCGTAACTAAAATAGATAAGAAAAAGCTGCTTGTGTTCGTTTTCGTTCTTGGTGCGGTAGCTAACATTGGTTATGCTCTATTTCACTCTATACCTGCATTTGTTGCTTTTCGCATTATTCATGGTTTACAATTCAGCCTTGTAGGGCTGGTGCTGACGACACTTGCCGGAGATAATGTGCCTAAGGATAAGATGATTTCCGGCATCGGAATATTCGGAATCAGTGGTGCATCGGCCAGTGCAATTGCTCCGTCAATTGGCGACAGCTTGATACGGTTTGGCATGGGCATAAGAGGGGAGACATTCGGATTTACAATTTTGTTTCTTTATGGCGCAGTTATTTTTATTATTGCGATTATCCCGGCAATGATGATTGCATCGGATAATAAGACGAAGGAAGAAGTCGCAAGTGTCGGTGCATGGTATAAAACTATATTTTCGATTCATGCGCTACCGATAATGTTTATCGTGTTTATGGTTATGATCCCGCACTCAATGATCCATACATACATGTTCGATTTTGGAAGGGAGCAGGGTATAGCGGGAATAAGTATATTCTATCTTGCGCTTGCTATTACGCTTACAGTGACAAGACCATTAAGCGGGATGCTTACCGATAAGCTAGGACTTGAAAAAATTATGTATCCGGGGCTCACGTTAATGGCGGTTTCAATGTTTGTTATCGGTTCAAGCAATGATTTGGTTATGGCGGTTGTAGGGGCTGTGATGTTTGCTGTCGGGTTTGGATCAACACAGCCGTCATTTTCAGCGATGTGTATGCAGATGGAGTCGCCGATAAAGCGGGGAGTTGCCAGTAATACATTATACATAGGTTTGGATTTAGGATTGTTCTTGGGTCCGGTTGTTGGCGGTGTAGTTCGCGATGTTGGCAATTTTTCGATTATGTATAGGACTGCCGCCGTGCCAATCGTTATTGCAATAATCGCTTTTGCGATTATTCTTCCGGTTTACAGACGCCGCATTAACGAACTTGAAGATATGGATGCGCCATAGTACAGTAGTAGCGAATACTGACAAATCCGGCAGACCGGCGAAAGGGTAAGAATATGTCATTTGAAAGACTGGGAAGCTATATTTCGCAAATAGAATATCTTGATGAGCTTGCCATGAACAAGGCGAGAGTAAGGCAGGCGGAACTCGCTAAGCCGCCGGGCAGTTTAGGAAAACTTGAGGATATATCAGTAAGACTTGCGGGCATAACAGGTCAGTTGTTTAATAACACGAGTAAGCGTTGTGTTATAATTATGTCAGCAGATAATGGTGTTTATGAGGAAGGTGTTGCGGCGACTCCTCAATCGGTTACATATTCACAGACCGTCAATTTTATGAGGGGGATTCCAGGTGTTGCGGCTGTGGCGAAGCAGTTTAACGCTGATCTCATAGTTGTGGACGTGGGTGTAAATGCGGATATTGATCATCCGCAGATACAAAATAGGAAAATCAGAAAATCAACATGGAATATAGCGAAGGGTCCTGCAATGACTTATGATGAAGCTGTGCAGGCTGTTTTGATCGGAGTAGAAACTGCTATTGAGGCGGCTGCGAAGGGGTACTCGCTTTTTGGAGCAGGTGAGATGGGTATTGCAAATACAACGACTTCAGCGGCGGTGTTGAGTGCATTGACAGGCTTGGAGGCGGAGAAAGCTGCAGGGAAGGGCGCGGGTCTAACTGATGAGGTCTATTTGCATAAAATCCATGTTGTTAGATCGGCAATAGCGAATAATAAGCCTGATCCTGCTGATCCCATTGATGTTCTGGCAAAAGTCGGCGGTTTTGATTTGGCGGCTCTGGCAGGGGTTTATATTGGTGCTGCTTATGCGAGAGTTCCGATTGTTATTGATGGGTTTATTTCTATGGTGGCAGCTTTGGCTGCGGCAAGGCTTGCGCCGATTTCAAAAGAATATATGTTTGCTTCCCACGCTTCGTTTGAGCATGGTTTTGTATATGCTTCACAGGCGCTCGGTATTGAGCCTTGTTTAAATTTGAATATGCGTCTTGGTGAGGGGAGTGGTTGCCCGATAATGTTTGCAGTGATTGATGCGGCATGTGGGGTTATTAGGGATATGGGGACTTTTGCCGAGGCAGAGATAGATGATGAATATCTTGAGGAAATTCGCATTGGGGATAAATATACGGTTTGATTGAAATACGATGATGAAATACGATAGGTGAGGTTTTAGTCAGTGAAGATATTCGTTTCCGGTGGGTGTAAGAATGGGAAGTCATTTTTTGCTCAGAGGATAGCCAAGGTTGCAGCTTCGAAGAGCGATTCTGTCTGCCCTATTCCGCTATACTATATTGCGACAATGAAGCCTGTTGACGCCGAGGATGATGAGCGGATTGCACGTCACAGGGATGAGCGTGATGGTTGGGGATTCATTACAGTTGAGCAGGCGACGCAGATAGAGGATGTTTTGGATAAATGTGATGTGAGCGGTTCCTTTTTGTTGGATAGTTTGACGGCCTTGCTCGCAGAGGAAATGTTTTCCCGCGATGGTAGGATAGATGAACACGCAGTAGATAGGGTAGGACTGGGTTTATCACGAGTTCTGAATGCCGTAGATAATATTGTTGTTGTGTCGGATTATATCTACAGTGATGCTGAGCTTTTTGATCCGCTTACTGAATTATATCGCAAGTCGCTTGCACAATTGGATTGTGTGGCAGCGAAGCTATGTGACGTTGTCATTGAGGTTGCTTATGCAGGGGTGGCTGTGCACAAGGGTAAGGATATTTTTAATATGCTTGATTCATGCTTTGCGGTTCCGAACTCTGTTGGTGTTGTTGATGAAATTTGTGTTTAAAGGGCTGATTATGGCATTCGGTATGTTTACGACCATTCCGATGCCTAAAATATGGGATGATCGTGGTGCGAAGTTTGTGATGCCATGGTTTCCTGTTGTCGGATTGATAATCGGACTGATTTGGTGGTTTGCTGCGGAGTTACTCATGCATTTACACTGGATGTCATATGCCAGATTTTTTATGCCGTTGCCAATGTTGGCGGGAGTTCTGTTGATAATTCCTTTCGTTTTTGCGGGATTAATACATCTGGATGGATTTATGGATACCTGTGATGCGATTCTATCACGCCGCCCGCTTGAAGATAAACTTCGAATTCTTAACGATTCAAATGTCGGTGCATTTTCTGTAATCATGATTGTATTCTTATTAATCATGCAGTTTGCAGTGTTGGAGTCGATAGTTAGCGGCAATATGAGCACATTTAATCGTGATCGAATCTCAATTTTCTTACATCCCACGAATAGTATGTTAGGGATCCTTATTATTATCCCCATTGTTTCTCGTACTTTTTCGGCGTTATCAATACTTTGCATTAGACCAATGAGGGAAGAGGGGTATGCATGTATTTTCAGACCCTTAAATGGGATGGTTCATAGGCTTGTTACGCCAATTTTGATGATTTTGTCTTTATTGCTTACATGGCTCATCTACGGTTGGGTTGGGATTACTGTGGCGGGTGCAGTTGCCGTTGGGTATTGTTTGGCAATGCTTGTTTCGTTGAAAAATTTTGAATTTAAGGGTGTTTCGGGAGATTTGGCTGGGTTTTCTTTAGTAATAAGTGAGTTTTGTGGTCTTTTAGCGCTGGCAATTGTTTCATGGTGGAGGTAGAGTTATGATCCTAATATTTGGCGGGGTTTATCAGGGTAAATTGAAGTATGCTATAGAGCGTTTTCGTCTAAATGAGATTGACGTTTTCAGATGCAAAGAAGATGACGGTACAGCGCCGATGGGCAAGAAAATTATTTATGAGATAGATAAATGGTTGCTGGCGCTGGTCAGAGCAGAAGAGAACACTGATGTCGCTGTAAGGAAGTTCATTATGGATAACAAAGATGTAATTGTGATTTGCAATGATATTTCTTGCGGTGTTGTTCCGGTCGATCCGGTTATGAGAGTATGGCGCGAGGCTGTCGGAAGAGCGCTTGCTGAGCTGGCGGGCGCGTCGGATGAAGTTGTGCGTATGTTTTGCACAATACCAACTATTTTAAAAGGGGCGTAAACAACATGATGGGTAAGACTAAATATATTATACTAATGATTGTTGCTGTGATGCTGATCTTCATAGCAGCGTGTGGAGCGGACACAACAAGTCCGCCAGATGTCAGCGTTGGTGCGGAAACTCAAGTTGACACCGGAGATGATCTAGCAGCGCAATCGGATGAGCATGGCAGTCCGGCAGGTCAAACGATAGTGGGCAGGGATGGGAGCGCGATCAAGCTTCCCGATAGGATAGATACCATAATTTCAATGGGACCTTCAAATACCGAAATTCTTGTGGCGCTCGGATTGAGTGAAAAAATCATCGCGGTGGACTCTTTTTCGGACAATATCCCCGGACTGGATTCAAATCTTCCGATGTTCGATATGATTGCGCCGGACGGAGAGCAAATACTGAGCATGATGCCGGATGTGATCTTTTTACCCGGAATGGTTTTGGCTGCGGCTGATGATCCATTTAGAGTGTTGTCTGATGCCGGAATATGCCTGATATACATTCCTTCAAGTACGAGCATAGAGGGTATAATGGATGATATACGCTTCATTGCTTATGTTATGGGAGTCGGTGAAAGGGCAGGCGAGATAGTATCGGATATGGCTGAGGCAGTTGATAGGATAAGAGGCATAGGGGAAACGATTGAGGAGAGGCGATCTGTGTATTTTGAGGTTTCGCCGTCTCCGCATTTGGTTAGCTTTGGAACAGGTGTGTTTCTCAATGAGATGATTGAGATAATTGGGGCTTCGAATGTTCTTGCGGAAGATATTGATGGTTGGCGGTCTATATCGGATGAGGTAATTCTTGCGGCAGATCCCGATGTAATTTTGACATCCGTAAACTTCATTGATGATCCGGTGGGTGAGATAATGGAGAGAACCGGATGGAGCGGGATAACAGCAGTCAGAGATGGCGCTGTGCATTTCATTGATACTGACGCAAGCAATCGACCAAGTCACAATATTGTCAGGGCACTACAGGAAATGGCTGTTGCGATTTATCCGGAGTATTTTCAATAACTGTGAGGCGAATTGTGTTCGCTCGCATTATAGCAAAGGTTTGTCCGATTTATGAAAGCGAAAGTAATTATTGTAATATGTGCGGCGTTTGTCGTTATTGTGCTCGGGGTGGCGCTTGGCTCTGTTTGGGTGCCGCCCGGTGAGATATGGGCAATTATAGTGTATAGAGTTGCAGGCGTTCCGCTTCCCGATTATATAAGCACAGCTTCGGTTTCGATTGTATGGAATCTGAGGTTGCCGCGCACTTTGCTTGCCTTTATTATCGGGGGTGCATTATCGGTGAGCGGTGCTGTTATGCAATCTGTGCTTCGCAATCCTCTAGCGTCCTCATACACATTGGGAGTGTCTTCAGGGGCGTCATTGGGGGCGGGTATTGTGATTCTATATGGATTGTCGATACCTTTTCTCGGAATTATGACGCTTCCGGTTACAGGATTTGCTTTTGGATTGGGAACTATCCTTGTAGTTATGGCATTTGCTGCGCATATTGATGGTCGAATGGAGAATTTTACGATTATTTTAACCGGTATGGTTTTCTCGCTTTTTGTCAATGCCGTGACAACGCTTTTGTCTGCACTTGAGCGAGAGCATCTTCAACGACTTATTTTCTGGCAAATGGGCAGTTTTTCAATGCGGGATTGGTCTACGGTTCTTATCATGTTGCCTATTGCGATAGCCGGTACGGTTTATATTATTCACTATAACCGCGAGCTAGACATGATGACTTTTGGCGAGGAACAGGCGAAAACAATGGGTGTGAATCTAAAAAGGGTGAAGTGGATATTACTGATAGCTGCTGCGGCAATGACAGGGAGTTCAATCGCTTTTGTTGGTGTGATTGGTTTTGTTGATTTAGTCGCTCCGCATATAGTCCGCAGGATATTTGGGGTTTCACATAGGCATGTTATACCGTTATCAGCCGTTTTAGGAGGCACTTTCATGGTGCTTTGTGACTTGGTGGCACGAACTGTTGTGTCGCCGAGTGAACTGCCTGTCGGTGCAGTTTCGGCGTTGGTTGGCGCACCGTTTTTTGCGTATATTTATTTTGGCAGACGAGCGAGAAGTTAAGTACAGGAGGACTGCGTTTGCCCACTTGTTTTTATGGGAGTTGAGTACATGCTGAAGCTTACTAATGTTTCAACAGGATATGATGGAATAGATGTTGTAAAAGGTATTTCTTTTACAGTTAATCCTAATGAGAATCTGGCGATTATCGGACCGAATGGTTGTGGTAAGACAACTTTGCTCAGGGCTATTGCAAATATACTGCCTTTTAAAGGCAGTATTGAAATCGATGGAAAATCCATCAGGAAAATGAAAAACAAGGAGGTTTCTCTCAAAATAGCGATGTTGAGTCAGATGTCAGGAATCTATTTTCAGTACTCTGTATATGATACCGTTATGATGGGACGCTATTTGCATATAAAAGATAAACTTCTTGGTCTTCCGTCGCGTGAGGACAAGGAGTGTGTGATGCGTTGCCTTGAGGCGGTTGCACTTGTTAAGGAAGCGGAGAAGGGGATAACCGAGCTTTCAGGAGGGCAGCTTCAACGTGTGTTCCTTGCTCGGACTCTTGCTCAGGATCCGGATATTATTCTACTTGATGAACCGACGAATCATCTGGATTTAAAATATCAGATAGAATTAGTCGACTATTTGCGCGGTTGGGCAGAGGATAACAATCGAACCGTTATTGGTGTCATGCATGATATCAATCTTGCTATGAAGCTCAGTGACAACATTTTGGTTATGAAAGATGGAATTATCAAGGCAATAGGAAAAACCGACGAGGTCATTACCGATAGTCTCCTCAAGGAAGTCTATGATATTGATGTCGCCGGTTATATGCGCGAGGCATATAAAAGATGGGAGGAACTTAGACTGTAGAGCAAAAAGATACATGTAAGCGCTGATTTAATCAGCGTTTACATAGGACTGAGCAGCTGTTGCATAACCTAAATCACTTTGCTCTTTTTCCCAAGAAAAATGCGATAATGAATCCTACTATGCACAGAATTGCCCCGATAATTATAAAGGGTAGTGATGTGCCGCTTTGGTATACAATAGGATTTTGAAAGAGTGTTACAATCGATGCTATTACAAGACCAAAAATAACAGCGTAGACAGGCTTGTGATAATCCCGCAAGAGTTTTTCCATTAGTTTTGCCATAAATATTACACCAATCAATGCACCCACTCCGAACGGAATCAAGACTATGGCGATTTCAAAAAGTAAGTCGAGATTACGAGGGTCTCTCAAATAAGTGCCGATCAGCGATACGGTGGAGACGATCAATGGATATAGCCCCATTATCAGTAAGATAAATGCTCCGCTCAGACCTGGGATTACCAGTGTTGCTCCGTTTACTATCCCTGCAATGAATAGGAAGATAAGTATTGAAAAATTTATTTGCCCTGTAGCATTATTCGGGCTTATGTCCGGGGTTGTGAAGCCTACTGATAAAAAATACAGTGCAACCATAGCTGCTATTGCAAGTATAATTTCACGCGGCGCGATTCTTTTTGCTGCTCCTTTTGCATATGTGTATGTCAGCGGGATTATGCCTGCGAGCAACCCGGCAAAGAAGAGCATGGTCGGCAATGAGAAGTTAGTTATGAGATATGTGATTATTGAGCTAAATACGACAGCTCCAATTGCAACGCCAATAACGAACAGCAGTAAATATCTTACATTCTTTCGTGGGTCATCTTTGACATGATTTATGTTATAGATGAGTTCATCATAAAACCCTAGAATTATAGCCAAGATCGTTGCGCTGACTCCGGGAATTACCAAAGTCATTCCATATACTGAGCCATTAAATATATTTCGGATGTGTTTTAGCATGTTTTTACCTGCTTTTACTTAAATTCACATAATTCTATCACGTTCAGCAGAAATTGCAATAGCGTGGGGATAAAAGTGAAATTACGCTCCGATAGCGGTGTTACTACTACTTAGCTATGTTGTGCGCTTGCTCTCAACATTGGGATGAATAGTGATCTTGCAACAATGTATAAAAACATACCTGATGAAAGTAAAAAGTCCCATTTTGGGACTTTTTACTTCACTAAGTTAGAAATATTCTTGCGTTTGGGATGGTCAGCGTGTACCATCATTTCAAATAGTGCGGATTCCGCAGTTGTAAAAATCGCACCTTCGCTTTGCATTCTTAACACCGAGTAGTTGAAATCAACTTCAGATCGTGAGCCTATACAATCAGCAATAACATAGACATTGTAATTGTTTGTTAAAAGGTCAGCTACGGTCTGCTGAACACAGATATGCGCTTCAACTCCAGTTACTAAGATGTTTTTCCTGTCGCTTTTGTTCAGCTTTTCGACAAACTCCTCACAGCCAAAACAACTGAATGATATTTTTTCAATCGGCTCGAAGTCATTGAGTGCGACTTTCAACTCCGCTATAGTTTCTCCCAGCCCCCTAGTATACTGCTGCGTAACCAGAGTAGGCACACCCAGCATATGGCATCCTTTAATAAATATGGCAGCTTTTCGCGCTAGTTCTTCATGATTACGAATAGATGGCATCATGCGCTCTTGAAAGTCAATAACCAGCAACAATGTGTTATTTGTTGTAAACATTTCTGCTCCTCCTCTATTTGAATTGATTTTTTGCATTATACCATAATATGCATTCATGCTACAATAAACAATCAAATGTGACGGTTGAGGTACAAGAGGTGCAGAGATCAAAAAGATCAGCGCTGTTTAGATCAGCGCTGATCAGTAAACAGGGTAAAGCAATGGCAACGCTCAAGGATGCGAGGTGTTGTGAAAACAACTTGCATTATGACGCTGTGACAGCAGCTCATGTATTTCTTTACATAGAGATATTGTTGTTACCGAATCTGAGATGTTTGCCTCGAGCTCTGCAACTTTTATGGTTATGTTTCTCTCGAGTGAAACTAGCCCAGAAGTGCTTGTTTGACTATAGTACTTCATTGTTTCCGCCAGCATTTCCAGCTCTTTTTTAGCTGACTCACTTATTGCTCTGGTACTTAAAACCTCGACATCAACCTGAAGAGACTTGATGTAAAAAACTTTTTTTCTTTTAAACAGCATTTTTCCACCCCCCGCCTCTTGACACAGGTGTAGCACCATACTTTACATTGGTTTCGTGAAGAGTAGATATATGCAGCCAACTTAGCCGCCTACAAGACAACATTATAGTAGTCTGTGAGCTAATTTTCAACTTCGTGATGATGATTTAAAATATAATAAAGTGAGGTTGGATGGCTATGGATCTACAACAAGGCGATTTAGGAAATGCTCTCAAGAAGGCAAGAAATGACAAACGTCTGACCCAGGAAAAGCTGGCTGAAATAATTGACATTTCGCCGGTGCATTTGAAGCAATTGGAAAGTGGGAGACGATACCCATCATATGAAGTTTTATTAAAGTTGGTGGATGCACTTGAGTTTTCCCTTGATGCCCTGCTTTCGCGTAATGGCGATAATACCTGTGACCTCAGAATAAAGATCAACCGTGCTTTGGACAAATGCAGTGACCACGAACTTAGGGTAGCATATGCTATGATTGAAGCACTTCGTGAAAAAACATAAAAGAGTGTCTTTGTCATTTTTGCAAGAAGTGTTCTTTTTTCTTGCATTTTTGCTAATTGCCAACTATAATGTCTTTTGAAACTACAGCAAAGGGGCAACAAAAATGAAGGAAATATCAAGAATCGCTACTGCAGTTCAGGCATCGACAACATTAATTGTGGACGCTATGTTTAAACAAATGAAAGCGGAAGGCAAAGATGTTGTTGGATTCGGCGCCGGTGAACCGGACTTCGATACACCTGAGAATATTAAAGAAGCAGCATATCAGGCAATAAAAGACGGTCAAACCAAGTACACTCCGTTTAACGGCATACCTGCGCTCAGACAAGCAGTTTGCGATAGGCTGCTTGCAGACTGTGGAATTAGATATTCTGCCGGAGATATAGTGGTTGCCAGCGGGGCAAAACATAATATCTATGTTGCTCTTCAAGCACTTATCAATCCGGGAGATGAGGTTATTCTGCCGGCACCTTATTGGGTGACATATGCTGAGGCAATCCGGATGGCCGGAGGTATACCGGTAATTATTTCTGCGCCTGAATCTAATGATTTTAAAATCACTAAGGAACAATTAGAATCTGCAATTACGCAAAAAACGAAGCTGCTCATAATCAACAATCCATCAAACCCGACAGGGATGTTGTATAATTCTGATGAGCTTTATGCTTTGGCGGAGGTTTGTGTTAAAGCCGATTTATATATCATTTCAGATGAAATATATTATAAGCTTTTATATGATGGGAAGAAGTTCACGAGTATTGCATCTCTCGGGGAAGATATTAAAGAGCGATGCATTATTGTTAACGGCGTATCAAAGACATATTCTATGACAGGATGGCGTATTGGTTACACCGCGTCGAGTAAGCATCTTGCGGATGTTATGGGTAATTATCTCAGTCATTCAACAAGCTCGCCGAGTACGATTTCGCAATTTGCTGCCATGGAGGCGTTGAACGGACCTCAGGATGGCATTGAAGTGATGCGTGAGTTTTTTGAAGAGCGACGTAATTATATTGTTAAGCGGATCAATGCAATAGACGGTGTGAGTTGCCGTAAGCCTGATGGTGCATTTTACATTATGATGAATATTGAAAAGCTCATTGGCAGGACATTGGGTGGTAAAATCATAAATAATAGTGATGATTTTTCACTTGCATTTCTGGAGTCAGAGCTGGTAGCGCTTGTTTCCTGTACGGGTTTCGGGTGTGATAATTTCCTTAGGCTTACTTATGCTGCCTCAATGGACACTATTGAGAAAGGTATGGAGAGGCTGGAAAAGTTTATCGGATCGTAAAGAATAAATGGATGGTGCAGATTTGAGCGACAAAACTGCAAAAATACAGGATTTGAGTGTAAGTGTGCACATAGCCGCGTGAACATAACTATAAGAAATCTACCAGCGCGGATAATTCCGGGCTGGTATTGCTTTAAGGATATGTGCAATGTATAATGCTTCCAGAGGTGTGAGGATATATGAGCATTTGTGTAGATATAAATGGCGTGAAAATCGGAGGCGGTTTTTTTCAACTGATTGCCGGACCATGTTCTGTTGAGTCGAAAGATCAAATCATAGATATTGCCAAGTGGGTACAGGCATCAGGAGCGGCGCTGCTCCGTGGAGGCGCTTTTAAACCGCGGACTTCACCATATGACTTTCAGGGTTTGGGTACACAGGGGATAGCATTACTGCTTGAAGCGAAGGAAATTACCGGGATGCCGATAGTTTCAGAGATTCTGAGCGAGAATCATCTACCATTATTTATGGATGTAGACGTAATACAGGTGGGTGCACGGAACATGCAAAACTTTGAGTTGCTAACGGAGCTTGGTAAGACAGACAAACCCATTTTGCTCAAGCGTGGCTTGGCAAATACGTTATCCGAGTTACTTAGCAGTGCAGAATACATTATGGCCGGTGGAAACAATAATGTTATCTTATGCGAGCGTGGCGTAAGGACTTTCGAGACATATACACGAAATACGCTGGATCTTTCGGCTGTTCCTGCCCTAAAACAAATGTCAGACTTTCCGGTTGTCGTTGATCCAAGTCATGCATTGGGGATTGCAAGTCTAGTAGAGCCTATGGCGTTGGCAGCCGCCGCCGCGGGAGCAGATGGGATCATGATTGAGGTGCATAACGATCCGGCGAATGCACTTTGTGACGGTGCACAGTCATTAACGCCGGAGACATTTGATATTGTTGCAGAAAAAATTATGAGGATAAGGGAAGCAATATTTAATATATAGGTTGGAGAAGCAATGAAAACGATTGCTGTTCGGACGTCAATTGAATATGAGGTCTTTGTTGATGCGGGGATTCTTGACCGGGCTGGAGCGGTTATCCGAGATGTGACCGGAGGTGAAATAGCTGCTGTAGTTACTGATGATGTTGTAGCAAATATATATCTTGACCGCCTGTGCAAGTCGCTTAATAAGAAGGGGTATCAAACACCTGTCTTTACATTTCGTAGTGGGGAAGTATCAAAGAGTGCGTATACGTATATAAGTCTTCTGGAATTTCTTGCAGAAAATGGAGTGACTCGTTCAGATGTAATAGTTGCGCTTGGCGGCGGTGTTGTTGGTGATATCGTCGGGTTTGCGGCAGCAACTTATATGCGGGGGATATCGTATGTTCAAATACCAACAACATTACTTGCCGCCGTTGATTCGTCTGTAGGAGGCAAAACAGGAATAGATATAAAGGCTGGCAAAAACCTTGTCGGTGTATTCCATCAGCCTGCCGCTGTTATTTGTGACAGCATATTGCTCAAAATGCTACCACCGCGTATTTTTGCAGATGGATGCGCAGAGATCATAAAATATGGGATTATTGCTGACAGCGAGATGTTCGGTATGCTCTATTCATATCCACATCTTGATATTGAGGAAATCGTTGTGCGCTGCATAACGATAAAGAGCGGCATAGTAAGTGCCGATGAATTTGATAATGGTAAACGCAGGGTGCTAAACTTTGGGCACACGGTCGGACATGCGCTTGAGATTTTGAGTGATTTCAATATTTCGCACGGCAAGGCAGTTGCGATAGGAATGGCAGTTGAAACAGGTGCAGCGTTGAAAATGGGCATATGTGAAGAGAATTGCTATAATGAACTGATCAATATGCTGCACAGGTTTGGTCTGCCGTACAAAACGCACTTTAGTTCTGAGGAGATCAGTAGAGTTGCGCTTTCCGACAAGAAGCGGAGCGGCAGTTCAATAACGCTGGCGTTGCCGGAGGAAGTTGGTACATGCGTTTTACGAAAGGCAGATATGGGAGATTTACAACAAATTATTGAGTTGGGGTTAGAGACGGTTAGCAAGTAACATCATAGGAAAGGTGGGGGAAGAGATAAACATTAAAATAGTTAAAGCTACAAGTGGTGGGGAAGTGAAGGCGATTGCTTCGAAATCGCAGGCACACAGAATGTTGATTTGCGCTGCACTTTCTGATAAGGCGACCTTTGTCGAGTGTTCGGAGACCTCAGATGATATTGAAGCAACTGTCGGTTGCCTGAGGAGTCTTGGGGCAGGCATAACTCACGACGGCGTTGGGTTCAAAGTCGAGCCGATAAAATTTCCGGTGCTTGATGAACTGGTAAAGCAGGTTTGCGGAGAAAGCGGAGCAACGCTTAGGTTTATGCTGCCGATCTGTGGAGCCTTGGGAGTTCCTGCTGCTTTTGCAATGGTCGGTCAATTGCGTCAGCGACCGACTTCTCCACTACTCGAGCAATTGGCTGCAAATGGATGTGTGATATCGCTGGACAAGGGAAGCATTGTCAGCTCGGGAAAACTGCATAATGGAGTATTCAATTTGCAAGGCAATGTCTCATCACAATTTATTAGCGGATTGCTAATGGCTCTTCCCTTACTGGATGGGGAATCCTTTATAAGTGTTGAGGGAAAGCTGGAGTCAAGACCTTATGTGATGATGACGCTTGAAGCGCTTACTGCTTTTGGAATATCTGTTTTGCGAAGGGGCTCGCGTGCCGACAGGGGTATGATATATTTGATTGAGGGACCGCAGAGCTTTCGATCGCCAGGCTGGATAGGTGTTGAGGGCGACTGGTCAAATGCTGCGGCATGGTTATGTGCAGGTGCTTTGGGTGGTAGCGGGGTGACATGCACAGGTTTAAATTTTGGTTCATGTCAGGGTGATATGGCTATTCTACGTTACCTTGAAAGGTTTGGAGCTTCAGTTTCTTATGAGGGCGATAGAGTATCCGTAACACATGCAAAGATGCGGGGGATTGAAATAAACGCTGCTGATACTCCCGATATAGTTCCGCTGCTGGCTTTGGTCGCTTCTGTTGCCGTGGGAGAAACGGTTATAACGAATGCCGGGCGTCTGCGGTTTAAGGAGTCTGATCGATTGAGAGCAGTTACGAAGACATTGGGAGCGTTGGGTGCGGATATAACTGAACTTGATGAGGGGCTGGTCATAAGGGGCAGAGAGATGCTAAATGGCGGCACGGTTGATTCGTATGGGGATCATAGGATCGTTATGATGGCTGCGGTCGCTTCTGTTGCTTGCAAAAATCCGGTTACGATAAATGCGGCAGAGGTTGTCAATAAATCGTATCCGGATTTCTTTAGAGATTTTGAACTTCTTAACGGAAAGGTGCAAGCAATATAATGCAATGTACCACACGAAACGAAATCGAAAGTGCGAGTTTACCACGCTAAATCGCCGTTACTTCATCGCGCAACAATTTTTTCAATAGACTCAACCGAATAAGATCGTCACAGGGGAAAGGAAATATATTGAGTTTTTGCGGTTGTGTAACAACTTATATTCATTTCAAAACATGCGCAAGATAGTCGAAATCAAAATCAATATGGTAACGTCAAATGAATTATGAAAACTCTGCACCCCTTTTCCCCTCAGACGGTAGATTATGCTCTGCCTTTGAAGGCTTGTAAAGCCCCATGTTGCAAGTGTTTTAGCTTTGGGCACAAGCCCTCAAAGACAGAAGGACGGTCTACAAGAGGCGAAAAGGGGAGGTAGAGGTCAAATCCTTGGGAATCGTTGGTATTGCAAAGGTCCAGATGGATTTGACCGTGGAAATTTGACAGTACCGAATATTGAATGGGGGAGTAGACTGTGAAAAAAGCAATGTATTTTATAGCATTAATCATTATAATCATGCTGTTTATGGGCTGCAACAGGCAAACAAGCTCAACATATGAACATAGTGCGAACGATAATGAAGTCTTAGAAGCGGCCTCTTATGTAGAGACGGTGGAAACAGTTTTGGTAGTTGAGCAGCCAAGACCGGAATCTGAACGCATTGCTAACCTTGAAAAACTCGGCAAGGTTTGGGGATTTGTCAAATATACCCATCACAGTTTTATAACCGGGCAAAAATGCTGGGATGAAGAGCTATTGCGACTGATTCCGATAGTTTACAATGCCGATGCAAAAGATGTAAATGGTATCCTTTATGATTGGTTTGTCGGTCTCGGAGATGATGGGTATGATTTCGGCTATGGGCATGATTTCGACTTTTTGAATTATATGGATACATGGATGAGTGAACTGGCAGAGCTGGAGGTGTTCAACAACCAACATGGTCTGCCGGAAGACGATCTCACGGAATATCGCAAAATTGCCGAGTTTTTTACTTCGATGATAGATGATGGATATAACCTTAATTGGCAGTCTTTTGAGGAGCTTGTGGTGGGTAATTTCCCAGAGTCATTGTTGGCAATGTCAGCAGCTCGGGATTTTGACATGCGTCCGATGGCTGATTTATCTTGGATTAACAATGACTACCTAGGGGTGCTTGCCACACATTTACTGAGGTTTGATGGAATCTCCACTTTGGATAGAGTGTCAGCCCCGGTTTCGTTTAACCCCGGTACAGGCATTCCATATTTTTTGAACCAAAGTCACCATAGGGGAATGGATTTCAGCAATGTCGGCTATCGATTGCTTGGTTTGTTCAGACTGTGGAATGCCATGAACTATTACTATCCACACCTTGGTATTTTGGACGTTGAATGGAATGATTTGTTGGTTGAATATATTCCAAAAATGTTAGAGGGTGATGACAGGTTTAGCTATGAACTGACGCTTGCGATGTTGGCTCGTCATCTTCGCGACTCTGCTCACCTCAACTTCGTCGGTACTACGTTTTTTGGAGATAAATTTGGACAATGGGTAGTCCCTGCTCGGCTTAGAGCAGCCGAAGGACGGCTTGTTATTTATAACGCTGACGATATACAACACCCGAACATAAGTTTGAGACATTTGACCATTCCTAATCTGTTTGAGAAGGGGGATGTTATACTTAGCATTGATGGTAGGTATATCAGTGAAATTGCAGCAGAGATGCTTCAGATACTGCCTTATCCTAACGAGGAAAAGGCCTTGGATTTTCTTGCCTTGCACCAACCTCTGAGGACGAGGGCATCGCATATGGGGCGCTTGGAAATAAGTGTGTTTCGTGACGATGAAGAGATAAGCTTGGATATCCAAACGCTTGTGGATTGGATGGAACTGCCTCGCCCTATGGCCATGCAATCCCATGTGCTTTTGGATCATAACATAGGGCTTATCAACCCTGCTATGCAATCATCGGGAACTGCAAAGCGCATTATGGAGGATTTTGCAACCACGGATGGGATAATAATTGACTTGCGTCAATATCCTGACTGGAGTTTTTTCCATGAAATGAGAGGATACTTGATGGAAGAACCCCTACCGTTCGTGTATGCCTCTGTTCCCTTGCACACACATCCCGGAATGCGTGTGCATACGCTATTGAGTCAAGTCATATCGCAAAGTCCATACACCTTTATCTATGACCGACCGGTTGTGCTTTTGATGGACGAAAGGAGTATCAGCCGCCCAGAGTGGGTGATTATGGCTTACCGCATTGCCTCGAACGTCACTGTAATTGGGTTGCCATCAATGGGGGCAAATGGAGATATTTCAACGCTACCATTGCCAGGCGGGATTACCATGTCGTTCACTGGGGTAGGTGTTTATACTCCGGAGGGTGGCCAGACTCATCGCATCGGTCTTGCTCCTGATATCCGTGTAGAAAGGACGATACAGGGCATTGCGGAGGGACGTGATGAGATTATGGAGGCGGCGGTGCGATTTATACTCGGAGAAAATTAATTGGGCTCCACTGAAAAAGCCTGATTTTCTATTAAGCCCCCACAACGGCGACTTCTGCCTCTACAAAGTAGCGTTCCAAAAAATGGCACAAAAAGGCTTTCGCCAGTTTGCTCAGGTTCATTGCCATGAGAGACAACACAATTACTGACTTCCCAGATCCCGGGAGTCGAGCTCTGATCCTGCCCATGCCGTATCGCGTTTTCGCAGTGCCGATCTTGCCTTCAGTCTCGTTTCTGATCCCGCAGTCTTCCAGATACTCTTTTATCTGCTGACACCCCTTCGTTGAAGTTATCGTAACTGATATGGTCTGCGAAGGCGTAATTTGAGTTTCCCTAAAACATATCATTGTCGTAGCCACTATCCATTGTGCCACAAAGGCAGAGCGGTATTTGGCTGATGAAATCGAGTCAGAAAACAAGTGCAAAACCAACCCTAAGTGTGATATACTGTATTCACCACAAACGCAGCCATATCAACAAAGATGGAGACTTTGCACATGACTAATTATAGCACAGTGGGACACAATCTTAAAAGAGGTATTTTCAATTTTTGTGGAAGAATCACAAAGAGCTTTAGAAGACCAGTGCAAAAGTTCGTCCTAGACATGGTCTTTGGGCTTATAGCTGCTAAGAGCTGTTTTTTGACCGATATAGCGCGAGAACTCAAAGAAGATATAGCTTTGGATAAAACAGTAGAGAGGTTATCTCGCAATCTGATGAATTTCGATGGCTCCGAAGAGCTACGAGAAACCTACCTTGCTGATGTAAGTAAGCATTTTGACGAGAGCACAGTGCTTATCATAGATGATAGCGATATCTCAAAGCGTTGCAGCAGCAAACTGGAGGGACTCTGCAAGGTTAAAGATGGAAGCATCGGAGAAATATCCGATGGGTATTGGTATGCAGGGGTTAGTGCGCTCACATCGAAGCACAAACAACCCATCCCAGTTTACAGCAAAGTGTATTCTACAGATGAATCAGGTTATGTCAGCAACAATGCTGAAACCGTGAAATCTCTTGAGTTTCTATCGGCGTACTTTTCCACAAAAAATATTCGAGCCCTTGACCGTGGCTATGATGCAGGCTACATTTTTGACTACTTTATCCCACGAGATGAGCATTTTATCGTTCGTATGGTTGGAAATCGGAACTGCATATACAAGGGCAAGACTATCCTCATAAACGAACTTGCCAGTCGGCACAAAGGCAAATACTCACTCAAATTTGAGGCGAAGGGTGGTAAGAAAGCAAACTGCAAGTTATCTATAATACCTGTGTCTCTGCCTAAATTCCCGGAAAAATCTCTCAACCTCGTGATTTGCAGAGGATTAGGGAAAGACCCGCTGGTGCTCCTTACCAATCTCGACAGCGATGACAGTAGGTTATGTGTAGCCATAACTAAAGTTTATCTTATGCGCTGGCGTATCGAAGAGTACTACAAATTCAAAAAACAGGGATTTGGTTTTGAGAAGTTTTTCGTTCGATCGCTCAAATCTATCCAAAACCTTGATCTCATGCTTACCGTAGCTATTGGATATATCGGCATATTGAGCGAAAAAATCAATGACAGCATCGAAGTTATGGAGATAATCGAAGCCTCAAAAAGGCTTTATGGCTTGTCCAAGTTCACTTTCTATGCAATCTCTGATGGACTGGCGGCAATTTTTGCTAAATCATATGTTGGCATACGAACGTTCTTGCGACAACCAATGCGTTCTCCTTAGTTGTTACTCAGTGGATGGATTTAAAATGGGGAAACTCAGTGCGAGCTGTCAACACAGTGCGCTTCAATATTATACAGAACCAGGCGTGCGAGTGTTGCTCTTGGAGGGCTCTCCCGAACATAAGCACGGGAACTCCATTAGTAAACTCCTGTAGTCTCAGCAGGGAAACCCTGTCCGGCAAGGTCTAGCCAACCACCGGTAGCAACCCATTGGACTTGAAGCAGCAATGTTAGGGTTAAGCGTATGGGTGCGAGTTCACCGAGCCGAAAGGAAGCACTGAACCGATTGAGCCCCGAAATCCCATAGTTGAGGAAGCCGAGACTGTTGGGTTAGTCGCAGGCAACAGATGACAGAGCAAAATGGCGAGTTCTGGAATCTTCCTCCGGGGTCTGAGAGGTTGGCGAGGTGGAATGAGAAGGGAGACAGGAGGACAGATGAGACCCTATAGATTCCGCGACGGCGGTACGGGAACGAGTGCTAACACACAAGGTAACCGGATGATTTATAGGGAGTCGGACCAGCCCATAGTACCGTAGAAGCCCGGTAACGCGGGTGGAGGGAAGGAGCTGGCGAAGCGTTGCCCTCGAAAGCGAAATCTGGAGCAGACAGGAGCTGAACAACTTTGGGGTGTGAACTGGAGAGGATAAGGGAGCAGAGGAACAGACATGTGGGCGAACGCGCCCAGAACCTTGCGTGATGCCGATTTCTGATAAAGCTTTTGTTTAAGCTCACTGTCGGACAAATGAGTAGCTTGTGTATACTCAAGTCCCGCGTCCTTTGCTCGTTGCAATGCCTGTATCACAGTCGGTCTCGTGCAGTTACAGCTTGCTGCAATCTGCGTGTTGTTGATTCTGAGATTATTAAGTCTCAAAATCTCTCGATAATTGGTCATTTTCTCTGACCTCCAAAAATGCATTTACGCCGATTGGCGCATTCCGTTATTATACATCAGGAAGTCATTATGTTACTTTGAATCGGAAGGCACTTTCTTTCGAAAGTCGGAAGGGAGATTTTTCCGTGGCGGGGTGTAAAGCGATTACGGTCAGACTGTAAAACGTGAGCGAACAAGGTGTCAAATTTATGCGGTCAAACTGTCAAGCCGGGTGCGGCGTATTCAAAATTGAGCGGATTCGGAAAAGCGCAGAGATAGCGTCTCCGCAACCGAAACACAAAAATCTGGATTGGACTATGGGGAGATAAGGAAAGCCTACCATGCCGCCTTACTTTGGGGCGGCATGGTGGAGTGGACTTTTGACTTTGGGTATGGTAAAATTACTTTGTTCGTTCCCTGTCTTTGCGGCGGGTGGTGTTACGATTTTTGTATTCACTATCACTTTGCCACTAATATATCTGCGGTTGCGCCCCAAAATCGTAAATGCAAATGCCAGTTAGCTTCTAGGTTAGATAGTTAATTGATATGAAATTAATGTTGAGCAAGGAGGGATAAAGAGTGATTCGAGGCGCATTAGTTATAGAGGGCGGTGCAATGCGTAGTCTATATGCCACTGGCGTTTTAGACGTGTTGCTTGAAAATAAAATTGAGTTCCCTTATGTAATAGGATCATCGGCCGGGACACTTATAGCTGCAAATTATGTGGCAAAGCATATTGGTCGCTCAGCTCGTATCAATATAATTCACTCCAATGATCCAAAATATTTTGGAGTACGACAATTTATCAAAAGCAAAGGAAATTTTTTTAATTTTGATTATTTGTATCATTCACCAATCAACGATTTGTACCCATATAATATGAATGCATTACATACAACAGAGCAAAGATTCATTATAACTGCTACAAATTGTAAAACGGGATTGCCTGTATATTTTGAAAGAAGGAAATTTGAAAAAGTGATTGAAGCATTAACCGCTTCATGCAGCCTTCCTCTCTTATCAAAAATTGTGGAAATAGACGGCTATCAATGTTTAGATGGTGGCATTTCAACTCCTATAGCAATCCACAAAGCCATAGAAGATGGTAATCAAAAGGTCGTAATTATTTTGACTCGTGACTTAGAGTACCGAAAAAAAGAACATTCTTTTTTGATTAAGCTACTCTTCAAAATCATTTATAAGAAATATCCAGTGCTAATTGATAGCCTAATTGATATGCCGCACCGCTATAATCAACTAGCAGAAGAAATTCTGGCATTGGAGAAAGCCGGGGAAGTTTTTGTTATTCGCCCAAAGAAATCTTTGGCGGTATCGCGGGTCGAAAGAAATGCGCGAAAATTACTCTCGGCGTACTATATGGGGTGCGATGATATGAAAGAATCGCTGAATAAGATGTTGGAATATTTGGAGGCATGACATTGGAGAAATTTTTTTTGCGAGAAAAGGATAATCTTCCTATTATCTTCATGGGCATTGCGTTGCTTGTTTTTGATGCTTTTGTTATTATGCAGGGGTTTATGGGTTGGGAAAGTGCCCTTGGAAGATTAGGGATCCCCAGTGGTATTTTTCTACTGCCTATTTTTGTTATGTCAAATGCAGAAAGAATTAGAAGATTGACACTTTTACCTAGGAGGGCGGAATTTTCGATATTCGATGAAGACAAAAATAATTTTTTGCAAAATACGAAATATATAATCCGTCGCGACAAGGCAGTCGCACGCATACGGGCAAGTATTTATGAATTGATGTATACTGAGCAAGAAAATTTCTTAAAATGCGTATTGCTAACAGGGGAAAGCGGAAGCGGTAAATCGTATTTATTAGAAAATTTCTTAAAACCAGCATTGACAGCCTATTCAGTTTATTACTTTAAAGCAAAGGATCAGTGCAACGATTTTATTGAGGGCAAAATAAACATTGAGTCTGGGATCGTTATTTTTGACCAATTTGAATATTACTATGAGAACGAAACTTTTCTGACAAGAGTCAATTCGTTAAAATCAAAAAACATAGTTGTCGTCTTTGCGTTTCAAGAAAAGGATATGGCAAAGATTTTTAAGAGACTGGAAGAAAAGCTTGAAATAGTAGATATTGAGGGCAACCTTTATTGCCGCTTGCTTTTTTTAGAAACTAGCCAAGATGATATTGATGAACTGAGGGATCGTTCGGCTACACTATTGGAAAAAATACTTGATCCAAAAAGCAACCTTAACAAAGCTGCTATATTGGAAAAAATGACAAATTTTAGCATAAATAGTGACGAAGAGGAATATTGCAAGATTAGGATACTGTGTGCTTTGTTAGCAGAAATTGAGGACAAAAGAAAGCCGTTGGTATCTTTTTATGCTGTGACGCAAATTATGGAAAACGACTATTTCAACAGGGATTCAATTTTATCAGAAATTTTGGCTGATAGCCCGGATGATCTAGTCAACCTGTATCTAGAAACATGGACAAATCAACATCGCAATGTCGAAAATGCAAATGCGTTGCTTTATTTATTGTGTAGCATGCAGAAATATAGTAAAGAGGATTTCGAGAGGTTGCTTTTTGAGCGTAATGATAATGGTTCGTCTTCGGGGTCGCATGATGATTACTTTATGTCGCTAGGTAAATTATTTTTTACCACAAAACCCAATGAACATCCTAATTCATTGGGTTTGACGCATGAATATTATAGAGTGAAAATTTTGGATTATCTTGAATCGGCCTATGCAGATAAAGTTAATTTAAGTGAAATTAAAGGCTATATTGATGGGCATGGTGAAATTTTCAGCCCCTATAATATGTCAGCCAAAGCTAATAAGTTTTTTACATTGCGCCTAAGTAATTACAGAGCAGCACAAGAAGTCGTGAGAAAGTACTGTCTAGTACTTTTGATAGGTGTTGCCATGATACAAATATACAACTTCGTGCTCTTTGATAGCGGACAAGCCCTTTCGCCAGTCCATGTAACACAAAGGATAGGCATATCAATTGCTATGATTTTATCTACATACTATGTGTATAATTTTATTAAGAAAGTCTTCTGTCTTTTTGATAAATGGGTTTATAGGTGCGCATCTTTTGCTGGAATATTGAGTGTTTGGGCAGCACTTCTCATCCCTGAGTGGTGGGGGATCCCTATAGGGTTAAACATATTTGTCATAGGATTTGTCCAATACTTAGTGATTAGAAAACATAAGACAAGTGCTTTAATTGAAAAAACAGCAATACCCATAGTCATTGGCATTATTATTGTAGTTTTAGGCGTATATTATGGGCTTGGATTTGCACAGCGTGATTGGCTGGGTATACGCTTCTATATGGTTGAAAGTGATATTGCGGGCTTATTTATCTTATTCTATGTATACACTTTGGCCTGTATCGGGTTGCATATTAATCAAAGGAATATGCTAAATAAACTTATAATGATTAACAACGCTTTATATGCCAACTCGAAATGAGTATATAATGCATTTTATCAGTAACACAACAGTCTAATGAGCGGATCTGTCAAGGGTATTTCAGACGTTTTTATGCACGACAAACAAAATGCCGCAGCTTAGAAGTTGCGGCATTTTGCTTTAGATTCATAGGTCGACAAAATTTAGGATAGTTCTTATAATGTTTATACTACGCTGCTGACGGCTTTAAGAGTCCACTGATTCATTCAACCAACTTATCTGCTGCTATTTTTATTTCGTCGATGGTGGTAAAACGTCCTATGCTCAAACGAATTGAACACTTAATTAGCTCATCGCTTAGCCCTAACGATTTCAAAACACTTGAGGGGTTACTGTAATCTTCGAGATGGTAAGACGTAACTTATTTGACTATATATGTTTTGTGTTATTGTATGTTATGTTGTATATTATATATAGGGGCTCAAGTAACAGAGAGATACAAACACTCTTATGATGTAGAGTGCGTTCTTGCGGGTAATCGTTTTACGTGGAGGATATAATTTGGCTTCGATTTATGGGAAAAATATTAGGATTTCGATTTTCGGACAGTCACATTCAGAGGCAATCGGAGTTGTCATTGACGGTTTGCCTGCTGGGTTTAGGATTGATATCGAAAGGCTTCAGTTTTTTTTAAACAGGCGTGCGCCGGGCAAGAATAATTTTTCATCACAGCGTGCTGAGCCTGATGTGCCGGAATTTATTTCCGGACTTGTTGATGGTGTGACTTGTGGTGCGCCGCTTTGTGCTGTTATTCGAAATATGGATGCAAAATCGGTGGAGTATGATGATTTTCAAAATATTCCACGTCCCGGTCATGCTGATTTCACTGCTATGGTTAAGTTTGGCGGTCATAATGACTCGAGAGGCGGTGGACATTTTTCAGGAAGACTTACCGCGCCGCTTTGCGTTGCAGGAGGAATTTGCATGCAGTTTTTAGAGCGTGATGGTATTGGAATCGGCGCTCATGTTGCTGATATTGCAGGAGTTGAGGATATTCCGTTTGACCCTGTTGCAGTAAATTTTGAATTGCTTGAAAGCCTCAAACAGGCAAGCTTTCCTGTTATTGACGACAGACGTGGCAAAGAGATGCTAAAAGCTGTTGCAACTGCGCAAAGTGGGGGTGATTCAGTTGGCGGAATAATCGAATGTGCGGCGGTAGGGGTTCCGGCAGGGCTGGGAGACCCTATGTTTGACGGAGTGGAAAATCGTATTGCCTCTATTGTCTTTGGGATTCCGGCTGTTTGCGGTATCGAGTTTGGGAATGGGTTTAATTCTGCATTTTTACGCGGGAGTGTCAATAACGACGCTTTCTATATGGATGGGAAATCCGTGAAAGTGCGCACAAATAGGCATGGAGGGGTTTTGGGAGGCATAACTTCGGGGATGCCGATTGTTTTCCGTGCGGCTATTAAGCCGACTCCATCAATAGCTCATCAGCAGGAGAGTGTAGTACTTTCGAGATCATCTAACTCGGAGCAGATATCGGGACGAAATACATCGTTGAGTATAAACGGAAGGCATGATCCCTGTATTGTTCCGCGTGCTGTGCCGTGTATAGAGGCTGCCGCAGCTATTGCTATTTTTGATATGATGATCAAATGATAAAAATGACAAAGGGTTGGGAATATGATACATGGATTTGAATGAGTTACGTTTGAGGATTGATGCGGTTGATGATGAAATGGTAAGACTTTTTTGTGAACGGATGCGCATTAGCGCAGAGATCGCTCAGATTAAAGCAGTTAATGGTCTGGCGGTTTACGATCCTGAAAGAGAGAAGCGCAAACTGGAAGATGTTATGGGAAAGGCAAGTGAGTATCGGGAGTATATTGGAGCATTATATGCCAGGGTTTTTGAGTTAAGCAGGGATATTCAGGAGAAAAAGTTACAAAAATAAAAATGTAGTAGCGAAAGCGGGTGTATTCAGGTGAATAGAGCGCGATTTGGGTTATTAGGTGAGAAGTTAGAGCACAGCTTCTCGCCGCGTATCCATGCGTTGTTAGGCGATTATGAATATTTGCTTTATGAAAAAGAGTCCGACGAGGTCGGAGACTTTCTGTTAAATGGAAAATATGACGGACTGAACGTGACTATGCCATATAAAAAGACTGTGATTCAATTTTGCAACACTCTATCAGAAATTGCTGAAAAAACAGGCTCGGTTAATACGATTGTCAGGATGGATAATGGCAAGTTATTTGGAGATAACACCGACTATTATGGCTTTAGCTATATGCTGGAAATATTGGCTGTGAATGTATCCGGTAAAAAAGTGATCATTCTTGGAAATGGTGGTGCAGCGGCAACAGTCAGAGCTGTTCTTGGAGGTAGCGGGGCAGGGAGGATAGTGATGATTTCCCGCCGTGGTGCAGATAATTACAACAATATTAGCAAACATTTTGATGCTCAAATAATTGTGAACACTACCCCGATTGGGATGTATCCTAATAATGGAAAAGCTCCGATAGATTTGGTAGCGTTTAATAATTGTGAGGCGGTTTTAGATTTAGTTTTTAACCCAGTTAAAACAGAACTTATCCTTCAAGCGGAAGAAATGAAGATTGAAAACATTGGCGGGTTGCATATGCTTGTGGCGCAAGCTGTTCGGGCGTCTGAACTGTTTAAGGGAAAACAAGCGAAGGAAGAGCGGAGCACCTGTCCTATTATGGTCTCACGTTTGACTGAAGTGATTAAGCAAGATGTGAGGAATATCGCGCTGATCGGAATGCCGGGATGCGGAAAAACATCTGTTGGGAAGGAACTCGCAAGGCTTACCGGACATGAGTTTTTTGACACAGATGAGCTTGTTGTTAGAAAAGCAAATAAGGACATACAGCAAATATTTGCAGAAGATGGAGAAGAGGTATTTAGGACAATAGAAACGGCAGTGCTTGAAGAGTTATCAAAGAACTCGGGTGCGATTATCGCAACAGGCGGCGGAGCCGTCAAGGAAAATAGAAACCGGAGACTGTTAATGCAAAACAGCATAATTATATTCCTTGACCGCGCATCCAGTGAATTGCCCAAAGAGGGCAGACCGCTCTCTATGTCTCAGGGGATAGAAGCAATCTATAAACAACGATTGCCAGCTTATTTAGACTGGTGTGATAAAAAGGTTGAAGTTTGTGCAGATATAGAGCAGACGGCAAAGGCTGTCCTTGCAAGTGTTGAGTGTGAGGGAGGACGCTTATGAAAATCTTAATAATAAATGGTCCTAACATGAATATGTTGGGGATTCGCGAACCGGGGTTATATGGAAGCGCAAATTATGATGACCTCATAGAGTTTATCAAAGATGCCGCTACGGAAATGAATATTAGACCTTCTTTTTTTCAGTCGAACCACGAGGGTGAGATTGTGGATGCCATTCAGGGAGCCTATGGAAAAATTGATGGAATAATTATAAATCCTGCTGCTTATGCTCATACAAGCATAGCGATTCCCGATGCGATAAAAGCCGTTAATATTCCAACGGTTGAGGTTCACTTGACGGACATAGGTCTAAGGGAGGCTTACAGATGCTTTTCCTTTACATCTGAAGCTTGTGTAGAAATGATAAGCGGTTTGGGATTTGAGGGTTATAGGTCGGCGATGCACATTTTGATCGCTGAAAAATTGCAAAGTTAAGCAGCGCACTACTTAATTCGTTGCACAACAACTATCGGAGACGCACGAATCCATAATACGCTGCTTTCTAATTTTTATCAGTGGTGTTTAGGTGCTTAGGTATCTATATTGTCACCCATGTGCCTGAAATTGGACATCTCATAAATAAATGCTTCCATAGCTTCAGGTTTTATGACTTCATCGGCGACAAGCGAATCAAGTAATGTCATATCCTCCGCGCCTCTGATATTGGTTAGAAGTGCGCTTATCATTGCTGTTACAGCATTGCCGCGTGTGAACTCTTCAACATTCAGCTCGTTGAATACAATCTGCGTATACATGCCTATAGCAAGGGATTTTTCGAGAGCTATTGCAAATGTGAAATCTCCGTCGCCATTATCATTGTATCCCAATGAACGCAGAAGGAATGTCGTAAACTGCTGGAAGGTTACATAATCTGAGGGTGCAAATCTAGTGGCGCTGACCCCTCTTGTTATACCATGTGCATATGCATATGAAATGTAAGGTACTTGCCATCCAGCGGCATCCTCAAAGGGATTCTCGCCTTCAAAGGCATATACATCGTTCTCAAGCCCAAGGAGCCTGAGTGTTAAAACCAATGCCTGAATACGGTTGAGCCTGTCTTCGGGTGCGAAAATAGGATTGCCATCTGTATCAACACCAACACCACGGAACAGTCCGAGCGTATATAGCATATTTGCATAATCTTCCCATTCGACAAGCGGCAACAGCTCATCTTCCAGTTCCTCTTCCTCTTCAACGGCCTGAGTTGTGCCGGTTGCCCAGCCACCCCCGCCGCCTGTCCAGTTTCCGCTGCCACCCGGAGGATCTACAGGAGGATCTAGTACGGCTGGGATCGTCACTTCAGCAATATTTGAAGCCACAGAATCAGCCATTGGGGCGCTCACTACAACATAGAGATGATGGGTGCCTGCTCCCAAAGTGCTGATAGCAAACTTTGAATCCGTAGCTCCGGAAATCGCCGTACTGCTTGTCCTTGCGGCATCAGTGCGATACCATTGATAGCTGAGCATAGCATCGGCGTTGGCAACAATAGCCCTTACTACCAAGTAGCCATCAATGCTATCGATATTGCTGGTAATTGTGCCATCCGACTCAACGACAGTTCTTGCCGCTGGTTGTGTAGAGATTGCAATTACCGGCACTCCGGGATTTGCGGATTTAGCTCTGCCTGCCGAGTTGAGCCACTCAACAAATGTATTCGCCCAAGGTTCAGGTGTGCCATATGTGCTGCTCAATCCGAATGAGTAGATTGGTTCTGTGGGAACAACGCCTTGCGCTGGTGCTCCTTTGTGCGATATATTTGGCAGACTATTATCAGAATGAGTCGGCAATTGCGTGGCGGGATATGCGGGAAGCGCACGCCTGGCACCTTGATTCCAGTTTTCGGGACGCTCTCCATAAATTCTTGCGTGAAAGTCCAGTTCGACTCCATCCACAAAGATTCCGGGATTAAATTGGTTGTTTGTCGGCATAAATGTTTCCGAGTGCTGACCTGCCACCGCCCCGGCGTTGTTGCGCTTGAGATTTTGTATTGTCGAACGGCTTAATGGATTGTACACCTGCCTAAAGTGCTCGATTACATCCAGAAGAGTATTTGTCTCGCCAATGTTGTATGTTCTCGGAAATGGCACCGCAACAGTGTCATAAAAGCGAGTTGTTGCATCATTTATGGCATGTTCCAACCAGATAGGCACATATCTGACGGCATATAGCCTGTCAAGGAAATTACCCCCGGGGAAAAACTGGCTGAAATCCATGCCGGGTCTTGAAGCCACATAGACGTCAGAATGCGGGAAGAATGCCGGATTAGCCACCAGTGCCGCCGCAAACAGATTGGCATAACCCATGTCCGCAGCTCTTAGTAATGTGCTAAAAGACATATAGCTACCGGCAGACTGACCGGTGATATAGACTCTGTCGGGATCGATTGGATAATTTGCTATGAGACGCTGTATATTCCTGACCATCGCTGCCGTCTGTGTCGGTCTATATCGTGCCTCAAGGTCGCCATACTCACGCCACAATGGGTTAGTATAATATCTTGCTCCGTGCAGCCAGCCTTGCCCCGCCAAAGTGTGGGAAGCGCGTCCGCTCGCACGACCATTCATGATAAACGCACCGGATAATTCCGGGTTTGCATTTTCAAATTGTCGCTGAAAAGCTTCTGTTGCGTACATCATAGCCGTTCCTTGTACGCTATTCTTGTTTCCGTCTCCCATATGTCCATGAAAGAAAATCACAAGAGGATATAGCCCTGTGGGATCAGTTGCACCTGTTTCAGCCGGAAAATTTATTGGATTAAAGAGCATATAATCCACCGGGAAAGGGTTCTCTCGTGCATCAAACTCAAATATCGGATCGTCCGGTTGTACACCAAAACGGTATTCAAACCTGCGTACTTGAGCAATGTTGCCCGGAAGATTCGGACGATTACCAAGTGTTATATATGCTTCAATGATTTGTGTTCTGTCAGAATTGAAAACGGCACGGATGCTGGACCCCTGTTTTTGTGCTACTGTCAGAGTGTTATACCATGCCTCAATGTTTGCAATTGGTGTGATAATCGGTGCGGCAGCAGGACCCTCTAGCAGGTAGATACTTGCACCCGGAGTGATGGGATATAGAGTATTCAGATAATCGCCGATTCTGATGCTTTGTCCACCATCTGTTACGGCAATATGTTGGACATTATCGGTTATTATATGATCAAAACCTATTACGACCCCTTGATGATTGAAATCAAGAGTGAAAACCTGGGCTCTGAGACCATCATATGGTGAGAAGCCGGGTTGACCGGGACCACCCGGGAAACCTGCATTTGGAACAAGTAAAGCAACTCTCAGATAATCAATCGGAGCGACTCCAACTTCAATCGCCGCAGTGAGAATCCTGTAGTCCAGATGGCTTTCAAACGAAGGGTCAGGGTCTGCCGACTGTGCTAGGACAGTGTCCAAATGTACGCTAACAATATTAACCACCTTAGTGTAAGCGACGGTTCCCGCTGTTGCTGCCGGTGAATGGAGCTTAGCGAATTCGTTAAACACCACGAAATCCAAATCGTTTTCGATATCCCATGCCGTATTCAAAGCAAGTGCCGCATCAATTAGTCCATAGATTCCGGTTGAAGGAGCACTGCCCCAAATGCCGGAAATCACAGGGACGCCAAGCTCCGGCCAATATGTGAAGGGTTTCATCTTTGGATCTGTTTCTTTATATCTGCGATTGGGGTCATTAGGGCAGTTGGTTAAAAGTGAACGTTGTGTGATTTCCTGTCCGGGAACTACAACACTGTATCCCTCGTTTATAAATTGCGTTGCGTCAGGCAGTCCTGCTGCAACTATAGCGGCAAGTGCGACCTCTCTCAATGCATAAAATTCTGGAGACGAAGCAAGTGGATACATCGTGATACCAGAAGGCGTAAGTTCATCTTCGTGACTGCTTTCGTAATTAGCAAATGCTCCAAAAGGAGTAATTGTTAAAATAGAAAGCACCATCAATATGGCGAGCATATATGCAATGCCTCGCCAGCTTTTATGAAATTTCTTTGCCATAGATACTCCTCTTTCGGGAAGTGTAGATTCATGTCCGCACTCTCCAAACCAGATTGAGATTTAAGTGCTCCGTTGCTTAATATCAGCCAGCGTTTACACAAAAATCCCAATACATTGTTAAAAAACTTCCAGATTTACGTTTTACTTTTTAAGCTTTGGATCGAGTGCATCACGCAGACCGTCACCGAGTAGGTTGAATGCAAGGACAACAAGCATTATAAATACTCCGGGGAATGTCATAAGATATGCCGAATGGCGTGCAAACTCGTTAGCATCTGATATCATTGCTCCCCACTCAGGATGAGGAACAGGAACGCCGAAGCCAAGATAGCTAAGAGATGCTGCTACGATGATGCATATACCCAAACTGGCAGTTATGGTGACAATGACAGGTGCCAACCCATTTGGCAATACCTGGGTGAAAATAATCCTGATATTTGGTATTCCTATTGATTTCGCAGCCTCTATATACTCATTATTTCTTACTGAGAGCATAGAAGCCCTTGTCATTCTCAGATAGACAGGTATGGATTGCACTCCGACAGCTATTATGAGGTTTTGCAGACTTTGACCAAGAACGGTTACAACGACCATTCCGAGCAGCATCCCGGGAATAGATGCAAGAACATCTGAACAACGCATGATAACATCATCTATTTTCCCACCGTAATAACCGGCAAAGCAACCGGATGTGATCCCGAATATTGCGGCAAGAGTAACCGAGCCGATAGCTATAGCCAATGTGTAGCGTGTGCCATAAACTACACGCAGGAATACATCACGCCCAAAGTTGTCGGTTCCAAACCATTGGTGTATATTCGGTCTTATAAACCTTGCCCGCGGATTCATTTCCGTGATGGCTTCCCATGTGACGAAAAGAGATACAATGAACAAAATTACCATGAACACGAGAATGAACAATCCTACCATCGCGCCTTTATTTTGCCTGAGATGATGAGCAATTTCGCCAAGATGGCTGCGTTTTCTGTATTTTTTCGTTATCAGTTCATAATCTGATGCAACATTATTTTCTTTTATAATCATGCGGCACGCTTCTTTCTCTTGCTGGCGCTAACATACTGTGACTTAATTCTGGGATCCACCACCGCATAGAGTAAATCAACAGCAAGTTGCACAAGGACATATAGGATAGACGTCATTATTATAACACCAGTCGCAGCCGTAACATCCCGGGAGCGTACAGCCTCTGCAGCCATTCTTCCGATTCCCGGCCATGCAAAAACCTGCTCAACAACCACGGCACCTGCTAATTGAACGCTCAGCGAGGTTCCGATAGCGGTAATGATCGGTATCCATGCATTACCGAGAGCATGTTTCCTTATAACCACCTTTTCGGGCACACCTTTTGCTCTTGCGGTTCTGAGATAGTCAGCTTTTAAAACCTCGAGCATGTTCGATCTTGTTTGCCTTGCAGTATTTGCTATTAAAGTGAAACTGCTGCAAATTGCAGGCAAGACGAGCGAGCGCAGTCCGTCGTCAAAGGTTCCCGATGGAAACCACCTCAGGTGGAGTGAAAAAATTAAAAGCAATAAGAGACCAAGCCAGAACAGCGGCATTGACATTCCCATTAAAGAAAACAAAGTTACGGTGTTGTCAACTAGCGTACCGGCGCGTCTCGCGGCGATTATTCCAAGCGGGATTGATATCACAGTTCCTATAATAAGGGCCGAGAATGCAAGAATCAGAGTATTGGGCAGTCTTGCAATGAACTCCCGCCAAACATCTTGACCGGTTGTGTCAAAAGTTCCAAGATTGCCCTGGACTAGGTTTAACATGTAAAGCCCAAACCTGTAAACCATAGGTCTGTCAAGATTAAAGCGCCTGATCAGTTCCTGACGTGCCTCTTCGGTCATGTCTTCGGAGAACATTGCATCAACTACATTGCCGGGTGCTAACTCCATGAGTGAGAAAACAATGAACGCCACAACAATTATAACAGGGATCAGCCAAAGGATGCGAAATAGTATATAACGTAGCAATTTATTTCCCCCTTAAAACTCGTATTAAAAACAGACCGGGGCGCGGAACCCCGGCCATAAGGAAGCCCTCCATTATGGGTTATTCATGCCCGATGACATGGAATAGTTGTCTCAAATCAGTCTGATGGTGGTCAGATGGAAGAGTTAAACCTCCAATGCCCCTTACCGCAAGGATTCCATTGATGCGCCAATACATATTGATAAACGGTATGTAATCAGCAACGATTTCCTGAATCCTCAAGAACAGGGATTCTCGCTCTGCACGATCGAATACGCCGCCAGCTTCATCAAGCAACCTAGTGACATCATCATTATCAAAGAACATCCTGTTTAGAGCGCCTCCCGGGTAGAAGTTAGGACGGACAGAGGCAGCGCTTGGGTTAATGATAAGGTTGAATTTTATCAGTTGTGTTGAGTTGTCGGGATTTCCAGGATTCATATAGGCAGCCAATCCCGCTGCATCAAACTCGGCAATTCTTGTGTTGATTCCGACTCTTTGCAGTTGCTGCTGGATGCTTTGGGCAGCCCTTATATTTGTCAGGATTGCGGCAGCCAGCTCAAGTTCTTCGCCATTATATACAGATTTTTCAAGATACTCTCTTGCCAAATCAGGATCAAATAGCAATGGCTCTATGCCTGTATGCTTAAATTCTGTAGAAAATCCCCAAAGTGTTCCGGAATAGTCAGCAGCAGCCCATTCTCCGGCAGCCATGATTGCCACTTCCTCTTTGTCGATTGCATGCGCAACCGCTCTTCTGAAGTAGAGGTCACCGGTGATTGGGTCATTGAGGTTAAAGGAGAGTCCTTGTGGATTGTTGAAGGTCTGTGCATAAACCTCAAAATTTTCCGGATCGTCTTGGAAAAGGGGCAAATCTTCCGCACTGGTTCCGAAGCTGAGTTGACTCTCGCCGCGCTGCATTCTGATGGTGCGAGCAGCCATTTCTGGAACAAATCGTAATGTGATGTTGGGGGTAATGATGCTCATATCTGTGTTCCAGAAATTATCATTACGAGCAAATCTTATGTAGTCCAGCGGAATGAATTCTTCAACCGTAAAGGCTCCGGTGCCGACCCAAAAACCACGGTCAGAATCCGCCTCGACCGCTCTTCGGTTCACTATGCCCGCAGAAGGGAAGGTAGTATTAAATGGGAAATCCACCTGAACCTGATCAAGAACTATCTCAAGCGTATATGGATCTAGCGCTCTTGCGGATTGAACAGGTGCCCATTGGGCGGCGCCTTGTGAACCTGCGCCGATCTCCTTAGAGAGTTCTATTGTAAAAATTACATCTTCGGCGGTAAAATGGTCTCCATTATGAAAGTAGACGTCATTACGCAATGGGAAGATGAATGTCTGATAGTCATCTGTTTCATATCCCAATGCAAGTGCTGGGATAAAACCACCTTCTTCGTGATTTCTCTCAAGTAATCTGTCAAGGAACATGATGAGTGCCCAGTTTGTCGCGGAGGTGTTAGCTGCGGGGCTGAATGGATTGAGTACGCCTATGGTAGTGTTGTCTTGGATGATGTCAATATGGTCTGCATAAATTGCAGTGGGATCAGGTTCTGCTTGCGCAACCATTCCAGGAGCCTGTCCGCCGGGTGCGGGTGCGGTGCCTCCGGGACCGGTTGCTGGTCCGGGACCGGAAGTGTCTGCTGGTCCGCATGCGGATAATAATGCTAGTAGCATTATCAGACCTAGGGTCAACGCTAGAATTTTCCTTTTTTTAAACATTTTTTGTCCTCCAAAATAATATAGTTAAGTTATAAACTTTTCTCCTATTTTGATGCGAGGGCAGCCCAGTGTATTTAGAAAATTACTTCTGTATTTTATTTGATAATGTGACCTGCGTCAAGTGTTTTTTAACAAAATAAAAAGCTCTGAACGCTACAATTTGTGCTATTAGCACATAGGTGAAGTGCAGATTGACTAAATTGCACCCTCATAATATACATCCGGAAATTGTCAATAGTGTCATTGCCGCTGCAAATATGGTAACGGCACGAGAACATTTTAGTTCTCGTGCCGTTTGATGTAGGTTGTAATACGATGTTATTTCCTAACTGAGATTAAAAAACTATTGTGCGAGCTCCACAGCCTTAACAGCAGCAGAACCTGCATCTGTTGTGAAAGCATCTGCGCCGATTTCATCAGCAAACTCTTGCGTAATCGGTGCGCCACCGACCATGATTTTAACTTGTGATTTGCAGCCGGCATCAATCATTGTTTTAACTGTGTTTTTAAGAGAATCCATTGTTGTTGTTAGCAGAGCTGATGCACCAACGACTTTACAATCCGGATTTGCTTTGATAGCTTCGACGAATTTCTCGGCGGGAACGTCAACACCGAGGTCAATAAGCTCAAAACCTGCGGATTCGATCATGAGGGCAACAAGGTTCTTGCCGATGTCATGAAGGTCGCCTGCGACTGTGCCGATGATGTATTTTCCATTCTTGCCAACACTTTCGCCTGCAAGATGTGGACGAAGCACTTCAACACCCTTTTTCATTGTCTTTGCAGCAACGAGCATTTCAGGAACGAAAATTTCATTTGCTTGGAATTTTGCACCAACAACTGCCATTGCAGCTACCATGCCGTCGTTGAGAATCGCATTTGCGTCCTCGCCTGCGTCAAGAGCTTCTTGAACGAGACCTTCGATGAGTTTGACTTTGCCGTTTTCTACCGTGGTTGCGATTTCTTTAATTTTTGACATTGAGTTTTTCCTCCTAAAAATTGTATAAATAATTTTGATCTAACCTAATATAACGCGGTGGATGCTGGGAATTTATAGCGTAATGAACAAGACCGTAGTAATAAGCCTACTTCTTTACGCCGAAGATGCCTTCACGATAGGCTGAGGTATATTCCGCACAGAAATCATCAAGCCCAATCATTGCTTCCGCGGCATATATTACGCCACGAAGGTCATGGCTGAGGGGATCCATAACAGCACTGTCCATACCTGCGCTGATTGCAAGGGCTGCAAAAGCTTGGTTTACAAGCTTGCGGACCGGGAGGTTGAAGGAGATATTGGAAATCGCTCCCGAAATATGAACTTTCGGATGAGTTTTTTTGATATGTGCCATGACTTCCAGTACCATGGAGATGCCTTCTCCTTCGTCGGTCGTGCAGAGCATTTCGATCAGCGGATCAATGTGGATACGGCTATCTTCGATGCCGTATTCCTTTGCCTTTGCCATGATCTTGTCGAAGATAACAATGCGCTCGCCCGCTGTTTTAGGAATGGTTGTTTCACCATTGAGAAGAACCATTATAGCCCATTTCTGATATTCGGGTTTTGCAAGAATTGGGAAGACTACATCAACCTTGCCACCCTCTAATGAAACAGAGTTAAACATGCCGGGTTTCTTGCATAAGGGCATTGCATCAAGGATAACCTGCGCATCCGGGGAGTCGATTGCGATAGGGCAGTCGGTTACGCTTTGAACCAAGTCGATCATCCATTTAAGAACTTCGCCTTCGCCCTCGTTGACCGCAGCGTGAACGTCAATGAAATCCGCGCCGGAATCAGCCTGGCGTTTTGCCATGTCCTTGATATATTCTTCGTCGCGTGCGGCTATAGCCTTTGCACAGGAGGGGATAGAACCGTTGAGTTTTTCAGCAATAATAATCATATACCTATTGCTCCTTTATTTACACTGATTTTTTGCGGCTTCGACAACATGGGAAACGAGGACCGAGGTCGTAACAGTTCCTACGCCGCCGGGAACGGGGGTTATTTGTGAAACGATCTTTTCTACATCGTCAAACTTAACATCGCCGACAAGCTTGCCTTTTGCATCGTTCCAGTTGATTCCAACATCAATGACTATCTGACCGGGGCTGAAGTACTTTTCATCAAAGAACTCACCAAGACCGACAGCAATAATGACTATGTCAGCAGCTTTCGAGTAGAACGGAGTGTCCTTTGTGAAAACATGACATGTGGATACGGTTGCATCTCTGCCGAGAAGCATGATTCCGACTGGTCTGCCGACAACGAGACTGTGTCCTATGACGCAAACATTTTTGCCCTTAACATCAACTTTGTAGTAGTCGAGGATTTCAAGACAAGCCTGAGCTGTGCAAGGTGCAAAGCCTTTGCCGCCGCCGGTTACGACTTTTGCCCATGTGTCGCCTGTGATGCCATCAATGTCTTTTTCAGGTTTAAGAGCAGCGCAAACGGCTTCTTCGTCAAGATGAGCGGGCAGTGGACGGAAAACAAGAATACCGTGTACGCTCTTATCGTTGTTGAGTGCCTCGAGATTTTGCATGAGCACATCCTGCGTAACATCTGCCGGAAGTGCAACGCTTTTTGTTGCAACGCCGACTGTTTCACAGCGCTTTACGGCTGTTTTCTCATAAGAGAGATCATCGGGTCTTTCGCCAACGCGCAGTATCGCGAGTGTAGGGGTTACATTCTTGCCTTTGAGAACCTCTATATCACTCTTCATTTTATCGTTGAGGTAGTTTACTACATCAGCGCCTTTTAAAAGTTCTGCCATGTATATTCTCCTATCTTAGCTTTGATACGACGAAATCAAAGACTTCATCTGCCATCGCGCAGTATTTTTTAAGAAGTGCATCAGCTTCTGCTTCGAGACTTGATGCGTAATTCTTATCTGTCATGGCTTGTGAGTTGATGAAAACATTCAAGCTTGCGCCTTGAAGAGCTGATTTACATAGCGCAACACCAACACCAGCATCGCTTACAGCCATAACAGAACCCTTCTTGGCATATTCGTCCTGAAGCTCTATAGCCTTGGCGCAGACGCGCATTATGTCCATAGGAACAGTGCAGGCGAGCCTTAGTGCTTCTTCCATGATCTGACCTCTGTTGGGATCATCTTTGGGAATTCCATAAGCCTTTGAAAGTGGCTCGAAAACGACAGCATCTTCATCAACAAGGCGAAGCAACTCTTTTTGTAGTTCAGTTGCTTTGTGGTTAAGAGCTACTATTTCGGCTTCGACATCGGCATATTTTTTCTTGCCGACCGTGAGGTTTCCGACCATTGAACCGAGAGCCATTCCGATGGCACCGGCGAGCGCTGAAGCGCCGCCACCGCCGGGAACTGAGGCTTTTGATGCAAGAAGGTCAACAAACTCATTACATGATTTATTTACAAATGACATAATCACTTACCTAAAATATGCCGGATACGGCACCGGTTTCTGTGTCGATGTCAATGCGGCGGAATGCTGGGTTTGAACTTGTTCCTGGCATCATGCTGATCGCCCCTGCCATCGGACAAAGGAATTTCGCGCCGCCGTATACGAGGATGTCTCTGATGGGTAATCTCCAGCCCTTAGGCACACCCTTGAGAGTGGGATCATGCGACAAGGAGAGGTGGGTTTTGACCATCATTGTGCTAAAGTCAGCGTAGTATGGGTCGTTCTCGAAGCGCTTTGCTTTTTCGAGTGCAAGCGGTTCCCAATCAACGCCGTCCGCGCCGTATACTTCTTTAGCGATTAGCTCTACGCGCTCACGCAAAGGTGTTGAGAGATCATACAGGTATTTGAGTTCGGTTTCTTCTTCACAAGCTTCAACAACGAGTTTTGCAAGTTCTTCAGCACCTTTACCGCCGTATTGCCAATGCTCACTGAGTGCACAACGTACGCCCTGCTCTGCACAAAGCTTCTTGATGAGGGCGATTTCTTCGGGTGTATCGGTGTAGAATTTGTTGATGCAGACAACAGGGTTGATACCTGATTTTTTAACATTATTAACATGATGGAACAGGTTGCATGTGCCTTTTTCAAGAAGTTCGAGATTTTGCTCGGTGTATTCCTTTGGAAGTGGACGTCCTGGAACAACAGCCGGACCGCCACCATGCATCTTGAGTGCACGGACAGTTGCAACGAGAACTGAAACATGTGGCTTGAGACCGGAGAGACGGCATTTAACATTCCAGAATTTTTCAAAACCGATATCAGCAGCAAAGCCTGACTCTGTGACATGGTAGTCAAAAAGTTTAAGTGCGAGGCGATCGCCGATGATTGAGGATTGACCGATAGCGATGTTTGCAAACGGACCTGCGTGGATGAGACATGGCTGATGCTCAACTGTATAGCAGAGCGTGGGGTTGATCGTGTTGCGCATCCATGCTGCCATTGCGCCGTCAACTTCGAGATCTGCTGTTGTGACAGGTTCGCCTTTTTTATTGTATGCAACGATGATCTTGCCGATACGGTCACGAAGGTCTTTGAGGTCTGTAGCAACCGAAAGTATCGCCATAAGCTCTGAACCTACAGCTATGCCGAATTTGGAATCAACTTCAAAGCCATTTTTGTCGCCTTCGCCCATGCCGATACGGATATGACGTAAACATTGCGCACAGAAGTCGATTACCCATCCAAGCTCAATACGCTCAGGATCAATATCAAGACGTTTGATGCCGATTTCTTTAAGTTTTGCATCATCATAGTTGCGCTCATGCTGCATGCGAGCATTAAGTGCGACCATTGCAAGGTTATGTGCATTCATGATGTCGTTGATATCACCGGTAAGACCAAGCGAGAACTCTGTCATTGGAACGAGCAGAGCGTTGCCGCCGCCTGCGGCAGTACCCTTGACGTTGAATGTCGGACCGCCTGAGGGCTGACGCAAACAACCACCGACGTTCTTACCAAGGTATCCGAGACCTTGAATAAGTCCGAGGGAGGTTGTAGATTTGCCTTCGCCCAGAGGAGTCGGGCTGATGGCTGTGACTTCAATAAATTTACCATCGGGTCTGTCCTTCAGGCGTTTCATGATTTTGATAAAGTCAAGTTTCGGCGTTTTGCCGTATGGGATGATTTCGTCCGGAAGTAGACCCAACTTCTGGCGGAAGTGCTCTACGTCCGGGAGTGTCTTCATCGCTTCATCAGCGATTTCCCAGTCTTTGTGGGTGGTAGGATCGAGCATTAATGTAAATCTCCTTTATGAATTGATAATACATGATTCGTACTGCGGATTCTATCACCGGAGGTTGAAATAGTAAATAATTTGTTTGCTAAATGTTCTGATGTCACAAAAATCCAAAAAAAAAATACAAAACAATAGTTATGGTAATATCATTGCATTTTATTGTAAAATATTTAGGCGGTGTGGAGATATACATCGCCAACCGCCCAAATAACTCTATAGTGTCTGGTCATAAACTATTTTGTGTCATGATCCTCTGAGCAGTCCGCCCCATCGCATTGTGAGCAACAACTCTCGGTGAACTCCTCTTCAGACGCTTCTTTTTCAAACTCAGCATTTTCAGCATCGTATGCGACCTGAGACTTGAGTTCCTCAAGTTCCCTTTGTTTAGCAGCGATTCGCTCATATGAAGCGGCAACATCCTCGCATTGTTGTCTGAGTTCTGCGTGTGAGTTGTCCTTATGTAACTTGAAATACTTATCACCAATTTCGACGTGCAGACGGCGGATTGTTGCTCTTTCGTTCGCAATTCCTGCGTTGAGTTTTGCTTTCTTTGCCAAAATCCTTGCCTTTTCCTCAGCCAGCTTGTATGCCTCCACAGAAACATCAGCTAATGTGTCGAACGCATCTTTTGCTTTTTTTCTAAGCTCATCATAATTTGCCATTGTCTTTTCCTCCAATTTTTGTTAATTTGTAATATTAAATTCTAAAATGCTTATTTATATTGCATTTACTCACTTATGTTTTCCGAGTGACCAGCTGACGAATATGTATACTTACGAACCTGTAAAATTATGAGCAATACGATTGCGCAGATGCAGGACAGTAGTGCAAGTGCCTGAGATATTCGTATGTCTGTACCCCCGACGAAAAGGCTGTCCACTCGCAAACCTTCGATCCAGAATCGACCCAAGCCGTACCAAGCGACATAGAAAAGAAAATACTGCCCGGGGTATTTAGTCTTGAACCTTTTGGAAAAGATATGCATCAATAAGAAACCTATGGTATTCCATAGCATTTCATATAGAAATGTGGGATGGAAATAGTGTGTCACGCCAGCGAGGAATGTTTCGCCTAGAGTTGAGACATATGTAGTTTGGTCAAAAGTGAGACCCATCCTCCATGGCACTGCGGTTTCAATTCCGAAGGCTTCGCGGTTGAAAAAATTACCCCAACGTCCTACTGCCTGGCCTATGAATAATCCGAATCCCGCAGCGTCAAGAAGACAACCAATGGGGATTTTCTTTATGCGACTATATATTAGATATGCGATACCGCTTAGTATTATGCCGCCGTATACGGCAAGACCACCCTCGCGTATTTGGAAAATATTTCCCCAGTTTCCCGGTCCGAAGTAGTGCTCGAAATTGAAAATCATAAAATAGATTCTCGAACCGATAAGCCCTGCCGGAGCCGCCATGATGACCAAGTCCAAAATATTATCCCTAGTCAAGCCAATGATTTCTCGCCGCTTGATGAGGTATAGTGTGGCAAGCGCAAATCCTGCTGTAATAAATAATCCATATATATATATATCGAAACCAAAAATTGTGAAATAAGCCAGTGGATTCAGTACAAAGCCAGCGCCAAAGAGCGGGAACGATATTGATGCTGTGTTCAAGATTTTCCTCCTCTTTATCACGATGCACGACCGTGATCCTTAGTTTGGATGTAAACCTGTGAGCGTCAAGTCCATAACGATAGTGATTACTGGGGTGTGATTATGGCTATTGCCATGTTAGCCGGATTGAGATGATCGCGGTAGAATGTGGTTATGTCGTCTTCGGTGATCGAAGAAAGTATTTCAGGTGACTCAAATACATCGAAACCTCTGAAATGTCCTTCGATCGCAGCGCCGCATATCGAACCAAAAGAGTTAAGCGAGCGGACATATCCTCCGACTGCCGCTTTTTTTAAGCGGTTGAAAAATCTAGGATCCGGACCTTTCTCGGTGAGTCTGCAAATTTCTTTAACCACTTCATCGAAAACTCGCTGCGGTTCGCGCGTCTCGCCTCCGAATATGGTATATGCCGATCCGACCGCAGCATCGAAAGATGCTGAAAAATCAGTATTTACAAGACCTTGTCCATATAGAGAAAAAAAGAGGGGAGAAGAGTGCCCTGCCAATACTTCCAATGCGAGAGAGCTTACGAGGAAAAGCTTCAGACGTGAACGTCCGCACAGCGGGGGAGTACTCTTGCATCCACCAAGAAACATGGGAAGACTTACCTCCATCGATTTTTCAAAGCGGACAACATTTGGAGAAAGTTCTTCAGGCGCTCCATAATCGCGTTTGGGAACTTCACCTTTTTCCTTAGGCAGTATTTTCTCAGCGATGTCAAAAACCAACTGCGGATTAATGTCGCCGACAATACAAAGAGCCATATTTGATGGATTATAAAACACCTTGTGACAACCGTATAATGTGTCAGCGGTGATTTCTGCGATGCTCTCAACAGTTCCCGCGACGGAATCGCGAATAGGACTATGTTTGAACAGCGACATCATCAGACCATAATAGAGGCAATAATCTGGATCATCCTCGATCATCAATATTTCCTGACCTATAATGCCCTGTTCTTTCTCAACGCTCTCCGAGGTAAAGTATGGTGTGGAAACGAAACTCAGAAGAAGTTCAAGGTTTTCTGTGAATTTTTCGGTACACTCGAAATGGTAAGCAGTGATGTCTGTCGAAGTATATGCATTTGGTGACGCCCCATTAGCGGACAGGACTGTCAATGCATTCTCACCGCCCTCAATATCGAACATTTTATGTTCGAGAAAATGTGCGACGCCTGCAGGGGTGTCTATCCAGTTTTCTGCGAGTTTGAAGCGTCTGTCTGCACCTCCGTAATCAGTTGCAAAAAAGGCGCAACATTTTTGAAAACCGTGTTTTGGAACGACGAAAACGGTAAGTCCGTTAGAAAGTTTTTGCGAAAATATTTTTTCCCCGATGAGGGGGTATTCATTACAGTGAATGTCTATAGTAGTGTCCTCCCTATTCAAAACTTGCACCATTACTTGTATCATCAATTGCTGGAGTTAGAAAATATATAGTGTCAATTTTAATTCCTGAGGCGATATTAATGATGCTCTCCATAGTGACGTCTTTAACGCTATCGCAAACAGTCGCCGGATCGTACGGAACAGCCGACAGAACGCTGTCCAGATACAGCTCTTCGAGACCGGCGGCTCTGTCCAAAGAGCTTTTGATTGCGTTGATAACGTATCGTTTTGCGGATTCAAACTCCCATTCGCTTATCTCACCATTTTTGACCTGAGTTAACTGTTCAAGAATTTCGTCAAGCGCTGTTTGATAATTCGACTCCTCAATCCCGGAAGCGACTATCATGACGCCCTTATGTTTGTCGATCATAGAGCTGACGTAGTAACAAAGTGATAGTTTCTCCCGAACATTTAAAAACAGCTTGGATGTAACGCTTCCACCATAAAGTGAGTTGAAAACAATCAACGCGAGGTAATCTGGATTTTTCATAGACGCACCGATCCGAAAGCCAATAGAGAGTTTACCTTGCGAAACGTCAAGTTTTTCAACACAGCGGTGCGGTGCATCGGTCGCTGCTTCAAGCCTTATTTCGGTTTTCGGAGTCTCACTGAGTATGCAGTCGGCGTTATCACCGTGGCATTCCCTCATGCCACTCAGCGCCGCCCGAATTGCCTTTTCAACACGCTCAGGCTCTGACGTGCCGCAATAGAAGACCTCGGTTCGCGCACTCGCTAACAGGTCGTGGTAAAGCGCGGTGAGTGACTCAGGAGTGATTGCATGCGCTTCGGCTTCGCCGCCGAGCTTGTTGATGCTGTAAGCTTCATCAGCGCACATTTCTTCCAGCAGTCGATCAATAGAATACCCTCGCTTATCATTAATTGCGGCATTTATATCATCAATCAAGTTCACTTTTTCGCTTTCGACGTAATCCGGCAAAAAGCAGCCGTCTTGCATATATGGCGAAAGCAGCATCTCCCCAAGGAGTTTGATCACATCCTCAAGAACACTCTGTCCCCCCGGTATATAACTCTCGTCAGGGAAATCGGCATATAGCCCGACACATTGGAGCTCGCCCTTTTTTCGAATATGTGATTCGATTGTTGCTCCGTAAAGTTCATCGAGTGCTTCCGCTATGCTTTGCATGTCGGGGTGACCTGTCGTGCCTCGGCGCAATACTCGTGGCAGTAGTGCATAGGAAGCAGCTGTTTTTTTGTTGAGTCCGGTTACTAGGCTAATGGTCAGGCATCCTGTCTTAAACTTATCGGTCTTCACGCAAGTTAGCGACATGCCCGGTATGATTTCACTTTTATATACCTTGTGCAATAGACACATCTCCTAATTCATATTAATAATTAAACACAAATATCTGCTTTCGCATTAAAATAAACGAAATCCATTTTGCATGGATACCTCTCTGAGTGATCATTATTATACCACCTAATCATGCATATTGAAATTAAAATATTATTAAATTTGCGTGTAACCATGCTCAAATTACGCATGATCATACTCAAAAGCAGATAAAACAGTCCCGATTGTCTTTGGATAATTTGACATAACTGATAATTTGCTGTAATATATCTTATCGTGATCGCAGAAGGAGCGATGGAAAGCTAGTTAGACTGGTCAAATAAGGCGATTTAATTATTTCAGATACGCTGCACTAGTACTGGGTAAGCGCTGATTAAATCTGCCCGAAGTAATTGCGAGGTATTTTTTCGCCTGTTTTTTGGATTTTGAGGGCGAATACTAGCAGTATTTAACTGAAAAATGCGGAAAACAGACGGAAAAAGACCCGCAAAGACGAGGAGCGCG
>Ga0131853_10001331_pt1 | contig 44296 bp, 36 predicted proteins | sample TergutLab28metaG_FD_92764 | JGI IMG/M metagenome (GOLD analysis project Ga0131853, IMG submission 92764) | Labiotermes labralis P1 segment gut microbial communities from Petit-Saut dam, French Guiana - Lab288 P1 (version 2) (version 2) | ecosystem: Host-associated > Arthropoda: Insects >... | reverse complement strand
GGGTTGGGGGGGGGGGAAAGGAAAAAGGGGAAACCCGTGGGGGGGGGCGCCCCAGCCCGCCCAAATAATTGGGGTGATAACCAAAACAAGGGGGGGGGGGGGACGCCCGCCCCTACGATAACCCCCACCCAGTTTCAAAATACTAAAAATCCCGCCTTTTCTGAGCAAGTAATCCGCCCCACAGGCCTTGTTGACCCTCAAATATCCGTCCGCCCTGTTCAAGGGCAGATTGATGACCTGTTGGATGAAATTAAAACCACTACAAAAAATAATGAGAGGGTGCTAGTCACTACCCTCACAAAAAAAATGGCGGAAAGCCTATCCAAATTCCTATCCGAAAATGGACAAAAGGTGCGCTATCTGCACTCGGACATAGGCACATTAGAGCGCATAGAAATTATCAATGGGCTTAGGGCAGGCGAGTTTGATGTGTTAGTCGGCATAAACCTATTGCGAGAGGGGCTTGATATTCCCGAGGTGAGCTTGGTGGCTATTTTAGATGCTGATAAAGAAGGGTTTTTAAGAAGTACTACTTCGCTTATTCAGACCATTGGGCGTGCGGCAAGAAATGCAAACGGACGGGTCATTATGTATGCAAACACTAGGACAAAAAGTATGGATGCGGCGATAAATGAGACCGATAGAAGAAGGGAGAAGCAAGAAGCATATAATAATGCAGAGGGCATTGTTCCAAAGACTATAGTTAAGCCTATTAAGAATACGCTCAATATTTCTAGTAAAGATGAGATTAAAGTTGATGTCAAAGATATTCCGGAGACAATAGAAAAATTAAAAGCGTTGATGGCAATAGCCTCAAGCAGTTTGGATTTTGAAAAGGCGATTGAGTTAAGAGAGAAAATTGGGCAGTTGAAAAAGATGCAAGGTAGGATGGGGTAAGATTAAGTATAAAATCGCTACGCTAGATCCTTCGACTTCGCACTTCGTGCTACGCTCAGAATGACAAATAGTATAGCCTGTTGTCATCCTAAGCGAAGTGAAGGATCTAGCCGAAGGCGAAATAATTACTACTTACAATCTACACAAAAGGACACTAATGAAAGAATATATCACAATTAAAGGTGCAAAAGAGAATAACCTTAAAAATATTGATTTGACTATCCCTAGAAACAAGCTGATTGTTTTTACTGGATTGTCGGGTAGCGGCAAAACTTCCTTAGCCTTTGATACGATTTTTGCTGAGGGGCAGAGGCGGTTTATTGAAAGCCTGTCGTCTTATGCACGCCAATTTTTAGGACAGATGCATAAACCCGATGTGCAAAGCATTGAGGGGCTTTCGCCTGCGATTTCTATTGACCAAAAGACTACGGGGCGAAATCCGCGTTCTACTGTGGGGACTGTTACGGAGATTTATGATTATTTGCGCTTGTTTTATGCTAGGGCGGGGACAGTTTTTTGTTATGAATGCGACAAGGAAATATCCTCTCAAACCATAGACCAAATCGTTGATAAGGTGCTGTCTTTAAAAGATGGCAGCAAGATTTTGATAAATGCTCCTGTTGTGCGCGGCAGAAAAGGTGAGTATTCAAAGCTTTTGGACGGCTTTAAGAAAAGCGGGTATCAGCGTGTAATGATAAACGGAGAAGTCAAATCATTGGACGAGGACATCATCCTAGACAAGCAAAAAAAGCACAATATATCAGTAGTAGTGGACAGGCTGGTGATTAAGGATGGGATTCAAAAGCGTTTGACGGATAGTATAGAGGCGGCATTGAAATTGGCTGATGGTTTAGTTATCATTGATAATGAGGGTGAGGAGTTACTCTTTTCTACAAAATATGCTTGTACAGAATGTAATATTTCCATTCAAGAAATTGAGCCGCGCTTATTTTCTTTTAACTCGCCATTTGGTGCTTGCCCCACCTGCACAGGCTTGGGCTATAAAAACGAGATTGACCCTGCGTTGATTTATGGTGATGGGTCTAAATCATTAAAGCAAGGTGCATTAAGCATTTCTGGCTGGAATTTAGACGCCGGCAGCATATCGGATATGTACTTTGAAGCACTTGCAACCCGCTATAATTTTTCCATGACTACGCCGTATAAGGACTTGCCTGAAGACATTAAAGAGATTTTGTTGTATGGAAACGGCGGCGAAAAGCTGGAGATGACCTACAACTCATACAGCTTTTCCGGCAGCTTTCACAAAAGCTATGAGGGGATTGTCCCCAATCTTATTAGGCGCTATCATTCAACCTCTTCAGAGAGTATGAAGGCTGATATAGAGAAATTTATGCGCAGCAGCCCGTGCAGCACCTGCAACGGTTTGCGATTAAAAAAAGAGGCATTGGCAGTCAAGCTAAACGGGCATAATATTGCTGAGATTACTAGATTTTCAATAAAGAAACTAGCCGACTTTGTTGCATCTTTACAGCTGAATCACACGCAAAGCTTAATTGCCGCTCCTATCATAAAAGAAATAAATGAGCGGCTTAAGTTTTTGATGGATGTAGGACTTGATTATCTCACCTTGTCAAGAAGCGCAGGCAGCTTAAGCGGCGGCGAGGCACAGCGCATCCGCCTTGCAACTCAAATTGGGTCGGGGCTTATGGGAGTTTTGTATATTCTTGATGAGCCTAGTATTGGCTTGCATCAGCGGGATAATGAAAAGCTGATTTCTACACTAGAGAGGCTTAGAGATTTAGGAAACACTTTGATTGTTGTTGAGCATGACGAGGACACCATAAGGAGAGCCGACCATATTGTAGACATCGGACCTTTAGCCGGTGTACATGGCGGTGAGCTTGTGGCACAGGGGAGTGTAGAGGATATTATTAAGGCAAAAAATTCTATAACGGGTAAATATTTGTCGGGAGAGAAAAAGATTCCTGCCCCGCAAAAGCGCAGAGAGATGAAAAATGGCTATATCACAATCACAGGGGCAAAGCAAAATAATCTTAAAAGCATTACTGCAAATATTCCTGTGGGACTAATCACTGCTATAACAGGTGTGTCGGGCAGCGGCAAATCCAGCTTAATAAACCAAATACTTTATCCTGCTGCTTCAAACGCCATAAATAAAACCCGTCTTCAAATTGGCACGCACGACAAAATTGAGGGACTAGACAAAATTGACAAAATTATCAACATTGACCAAAGTGCAATCGGGCGTACTCCTAGGTCAAATTCTGCCACTTACACGGGTGTGTTTACTCCGATTAGAGAATTATTTTCTAAAACTAACGACGCAAAGGAGCGGGGTTATGCACCGGGGCGCTTTTCATTCAATGTAAAGGGCGGCCGCTGTGAGCATTGCACGGGCGATGGCATAATCAAGATTGAGATGAATTTTCTGCCCGATGTGTTTGTTCCGTGTGAGGTGTGCAAGGGTGAAAGATATAATCGTGAAACGCTTGCTGTGCGATACAAAGGCAAGAATATATCTGATGTTTTAAACATGACTATTGATGAGGCGATTAGTTTTTTTGAAAATATTCCTGCAATATACACAAAAATTAAGTCGCTTTATGATGTGGGGCTAGGGTATATAAAGCTAGGGCAATCGGCAACTACGCTAAGCGGGGGAGAGGCACAGAGAGTAAAGCTGTCTACGGAGCTAGCAAAGCGTGCCACCTCTAAATCGCTGTATATTTTAGATGAGCCTACGACAGGCTTGCACATGGCGGATGTGGACAGGCTGATTGTGATTTTGCAGCGGTTGGCGAGCAGCGGCAATACTATTGTAGTGATAGAGCATAATTTGGATGTAATAAAGACGGCAGACTATTGCATTGACTTAGGCTATGAGGGCGGAGATGCGGGCGGCGAAATTATAGGAACAGGGACACCTGAGGAGTTGTCTGAAAATCAAAAAAGCTATACAGGAATGTTTTTGAAAAAAGTGTTGATTTAGTATTATATTGGTTTGTTTAATCAACATAAATATACAAATGAGGATATAATAAATAACTAAAACAAAAACGGAAGCATGAATGACTTTGCGGCTTTGACCGCCCCTTCGCCTAGGAGGGGCGAGTTTCTTTTTGCTTTCTTGCTTGTATAAAAATATTCCATTTTGACGCTGCCAAACACAAAATTCATCAGCACTATAAATAAAATACCCATCCCTCCGCTAAAAAATATTCTCAAAAATGCAGGCAGCGCATCTAATATACTATACAATCCTCTCGTAATAAATATAGCAGGCACACAAAGCCCGGCACTTATCAGCATTGTCCATAAAAACCCCCACTTAAACTTGGCTTTTCTTTTAATTGCCCAAATATTCAGCACAGATGACACGCTCCATCCAATCCCCATACCTATTGCCATAAACCGCACACTGAAATTATTGCCTGCCACAATGAAGCTGACAAACATTACTATCGCACCAATCAAATAATGAATAAAACTCCTCAGCTCCATGTCAAGTGAATTCATCATAGATGAAGTGATACTCTCAATAGATATCGGCAATAAAAGCCACGCTGCTGCTCTTAAAAATCTTCCCGAATCAATGTTGTTATAGACGAACAGTCCGATAGGCTCGCCCAGTGCAAAAAACAGCGGAAAAAACAGCATGCCTAGGACAATGGACATTTTCAGTGCCGCTTCGGTTTGTCTTTTTACGCTAGCTTCATCCTTTGCTGCCATTGCTTTAGATAAGGTAGGAATCATCACAAATGCTAAACTTCCCACAAAAGTCAACGGAATAAACAACAGCGGCATAGCCATCCCCATACTAAATCCAAATTGATACATCGCTTGAGTTTCATTCATGCCTGCCCGCCTAATAAGCAAAAACGGGACCAAAATAGCAATAAAGCCGCTCACCGCCGCTGTTGTTGCGCGCCCTGCGGTCACCGGGCTGCTTTGTTTGATCAAGGGCTTTAGATATCCCTTTGGGCTTTTGAAGCGCGCGCCTGTGGCAAAGAAACAAATCACGCAGGTTAGGGCGGCTACAATGCACCCAATGGTCATGGCGAATGCGGCTACACGCAGCTTGTCAAAGCCCAGCGCAAATAAAATTAGGCAGGTGCCTATTCTTGCAAACTGCTCGGCTATCTCTAAAAGCGATACCGCTGTGTATTTGCCGCGCCCCCAAAGGTTTCCTCGCAAGGATGCATAGATGGATGAAAAAACTAGGGCAGGAACCATAAAAAGCAGTGCCACTCTGGATAAATCATTGGCAAAAAGCGAGCCGATGGCACGATTGAATATTAAAATGACGCCGATTAGGGCAAGTGATATAACTATATTTATCAAAAAAGCGGCAGTTGCAGTGGAGTTTTCCTCAGCGATTTGCTTATTGGCTCTATATTTTGCCGTCTGTTTGGACACAACTAACGGCATTCCGCTAGTGATTAGCGTAATCAGAACCATAAAAGTAGACAGAGCAACCTGATAAATACCCATCATTTCTGCGCCTAGCTGCCTAGACAAAAATATTTTAAAAAAGAAGCCGAGCAGTCTATCAAAAAAAGTAAAAAATGACATTATAAATACGGCTTTGACAATAGTTTTCATTTAATATTGATATGTCAAAATTTGCAGTATTATGTAGATTAATCACTAATACTTGCCAAAATCTACAAATTTGATGAATTTTAAATTCTTATGACAAATCGCTAGTATTTTTTTATTAGCTATGATATAATGATAATAAGATGAGTGTCAAAAAAATAAAAAAATTATTGAGCATAAGTTTAATTGTTTTAGTGACCTTTGTGTTTTCCGGGTGTTTTTTGAGGTCTTGTTTTGGCTCATGCGCTTTGAGGTCTTGTTTTAACTCCTGTACTTATGAAAACGGCTCTAACGATGACTATGAATTTATACCGCTTCACTCACTGCATCTAAGATACACAGGTCAGCTTTTTCAAAATATAGACAATACCTCTCCCGTCACATTCACCGCCACTCCAAACCTGCGCTCATATCCAAATATAAGCTTTGATTGGTATGTCAACAATCAGCGCCAAACACAATCAAGCAGTCCTTCATTTACTCTAAATTCACAAAATCAAGCAGGGGAGTTTGTGGTGCGAGCCATAGCCCAAGACTACCCTCATATTCAAGCTGCTAAAACAGTAAGAGTTTATGATGATTTTGTTATGCCGCACTTTTCTAGCCGTGATGACACCAAGCTATTCAGCTCAATAAGCTATAATGCTCTTTTAGGTTTAGACGCAAGCTCAGCCGGCGCTACATTTGCTCAAGGAAACCCGCCGCTTTATTTGGAGTGGCTAATAAACTATGAGATAGTCCAAAGCAGTTTTATCAGTAATTTTTTTGAAACCCTAGCAAATCCAAATACCACAATGCTTGAATTCAGCCCCGATTATGCAGGGCGGTTTAAGGTGCAAGCCAGGATAAATGGACAATTAGTTTTGAGGGCAGCCGGAGCTGACTATATTGAGCTGGCATTTAGAGGACAGGTGCAGCCCAAAAACATAGCAGTCTGCTTAAACCGCTATCCTCAGGTGCAAATATCATGGGACAATAGGCAAGATATCTTATTTTCAATAACCCTGTCAACATCACCTACAGATGCCACCATAGCAAATGCAAAGGATGGCAAAGCAATAATCTATTCCACCACTGCGGGCGGACGATTTAACATAGCCCAAAACAAAACAATTACTATACAAAGTCTAGCCCCTGCCTATTATGCAGATTGCATTTTCATAGGCGGAAGCACGGCAGCCTACAATTTCAACAGACTCTCTCAAGCCGCCTTGCCATTTGTCCGCAACACATATCTTCTTGGCAACCACTTTATGCAAAGTGATGAAGATATATACGACATCTTGGGTTATATGATAGTGTTCAGACCAAACCAAACGCGCGGCGTTGCCTCTAATGGTGCAAGACGAGAATTTAATATTTCTCATACCTATATATCTACTGTGCAAATTTATATCGGGCATAACTCTCGCTATACCTCAGACTCTTTGCTCGCTTCAATCAGCAGCCACATCCTATTTACGGGCAGATACTTTTTTTCAATCAATAGAGGCGTAAACCTTGTTCCCGGTGCCCGCATAGATATCAGTATAGAATTTATTGACCAGCTAGAGCCAAATATGACAGACAGCTATGTTTCTACACAAGGCAAAGCTGTGGCGGCTCCTTTTAGGGCGCCTCAGCTGTCACAAACAGGCTGGGCGGGCAACACCCTGCCTATAGACTATTTTCCTGTGGCAAACTCCGTCGCTCGCACATCAGATCAGCTTTTTTTTGCGGTTACACATGGATTTAATCCAAGAGTAGTATCGGGCAGTGCGGCAGAAAGAATTTATAACAAGGCATACAATGCCCTAAAGCGTATTGTGGATGAGAGCATGACAAAGGCGCAAAGGGCGGCGGCGATTTATGATTATATAATGTTTTTAGTCAGCTATGATTATGCTATGCTAGAAATAGAGGACACAGGGCTTGCTGTGCGTCATCCTGCTTTTTATATGGAAGGAGTTTTTGACACAGGCTTTGCTGTATGCGACGGGATGGCAAAGGCGTTTGCTATGATGGCTTGGATGCTTGGGATAGAGACGACTAGGGTGATAGGACCGGCGAGAGCGGGGACGAGCGGGGTTTTTGGTCAGCATGCTTGGAATAAAATAAATTTATACGGCGAGTGGTTTATTGTTGATACTACTTGGGGGATTCCCAGCTTTAGATTGGGGGGCACAAATTATAAGCTGATGAGTCAGGGGTGGTTTTTATTAAATGATTATGATGTGGCAGGGGGGAGGATTGAATTGGGAGTAAGAAATAATTTGAGCAGCAGGCATAATTTTAATTGGTTTTACGGGCAGGGGAGGTTTATTCATGATTCAAGCTGTTTAGATGAGCAGATTGAGAGGGCGGTGAGCATGCTTGTTGAGGAGGCTGAAGAATGGGTGAGGGCAGGCAGAGCTGTGCAAACTGCTTATGAAAATATAAGCACAAATTATTTTGTAATAGAGTTTGAGCTGGCTGCTTCGCTTATGGCGTCATGGACAATAAATTCAATAGCAAACCCATTAAGGTTACAACTTTATAGTGCCTTAAGTGCAAGCAATTTGTTAAACCAAAATAATATCAGGATTTTAGCAGGCAACGGCACTGTGCTGGTTGGGGTGAGATAAGGGATATAATTTTGCAATAAAGAACAATAAAACACATCGGGCGGTCGTGGACGCCCGCCCCTACGGAAAATTAATAATACAACCATCAATGCAGTGGGCGCTCGCCCGAAAAATCAATTATGCAATCGCCAATTAGGTTATCCTTATTTAGAGCCCCCATATTTTTTTACCACAAAAGAAAGCAAGGATTTTCTTTGTTTTTTTAGAAAAGAAGGCTTAAGATTACGGAGCTATTGCCATCAGTCCTTCACTTGCCTTATAAACATCCTGTCTGATTTTTACTTTCTTGATAAAATTCCCGTCCAAATCATGATATACTAAATACCCAAAGCTTTTTAATTCTCCTCTGGGATAATTGATAACCTTTTGCTCACCGCTTTCTGCATCGATATTATGATATTTATAATCCGTGTCAATCAATCTATTGATTGGTGGGGGGTCTTTGCGATGCACAATTTCATATGTTCTTGACAGCTTATACTGCATCTCAGCTCCGTATATTTCTATAATTGCTCTTCCGTCTTTAGCAAAAGCTTTGATAAAAACCGGCTTTTCTCCGCTATTTTTAAATTTTAGATCCTGGCTTGACGACACCATCGCATCAAAGGACGGCAGCTCATATGAGCACTCTAATGAATGATTTTTGACCACCAAAATATCCATCCCGCTAAGCAGCGCCGCATTATAAAGCGTAGTAGACACCTGACACACTCCGCCGCCCGTGCCCTTTTGATATTTGCCCGACACAATGATATTGCCTTCTTTGAATCCACGCTCTTTTGTTCTTTTGCCAACCACATTATTAAAACTGAAAATCTCACCGGCATCCAGTCTTTTGCCATTAATTTTTTTTAAGGCAAGCTTGATGTTGTGGCTTCTGTCCTCTCCGCTTCTGATAAAGCTTGTAGAATGCTTGGCTCTTAAATTTGTCAATTCTATATTATCTTTAGTCGTAATTTTAGGTTGAATAGGCACAAGATGCAATTCAATTTTTATGCTTGAGTATGCCAAAAGCGAAAAATAAATATCCTTATAAAGTCGCTCCTCGTCCACCTTATAGCCTGCTGCCTCTTTAGTTATGTTAAACATTGGGTCTACGCAAGGCTTAAAAATTATCTTGCTGTCCTTTGCTTCCTTATGTGCTGCTTTGATTGCTTCATCCACAACCCTCTCTAATAGTGGCATAGAAAAAAGCACAGCAAATTTATATGTTGACCCGCTGGCAAGGCACTGGTTCATAATCAGCTTTTTTTCTGTGTATGAGCTGTTTATTTTTTTATTATGAAATTCCTGTGCGACCAAATGATTGGTTGGTTCTAGTTTTTTGTCTGTATATTCAAACGATTTATTGTTATAAATCAGCTTTATTTGAATGCGCTCTGTGCATGCGGTGACAGTGTTTGTTGGGGGGGGCTGGCGGTTTTTGCTTGTTTTTGACTGGCGTTGACTTGTTTGCCTGTTTTTAGGGTTGGTTGCGGGCTTTGTTATGGGTTTTAGCTTAGGAAATATTTTTTTCCAAGCAGGCTTGGATTCACTTTCAATAGGAGGGGAGTTATTTTCTAAGATTAAAAGGTCTGCTGTAACAGTAGTGCGGTTATTAATAGTATCTCTTAGTTGTGAGCTTCTTTTTTGCGAATATGAGCTTATAGAAACTACGCCTTGTGCAGATGCAGAGGCTGTTATGGCAAAATTGTCCGACATAGGAGATACAAAACCAAAATGGGAAAGACCGGTCAATGCCAAAAGCATAACCAGCAAACCTAAAGATAATCGTTTTATCCATTTGTTTCCCATACTTGTATTGTATGTAGTGCTGAATTTAATATAGGTGGATAAAAATGGTATCTTTGCAGTTGAATAAAAATGGCGGATCTTAGGCGGCGGCTGATAGTGAGCAGCCTTAGCTGCCACGCCTGTTTTTCAATTGCTCTAAAAGCCGCTCTCTTTCATTTAGACTAGGATTAGCCAGACACTCTTTCCACAGCTCCTCCAGCACAACCCTAATTGCCTCTCCCTCATATCCGGCTTCAATCGCATCACGCCCGCTCACCCTCAAATCACTTTGCCTAAGCGGCGCCCCCTCTTCAAGCAGCTTGTCCCTAAAATATAAAAACCTATGCTCAAAAAGCTCTTGCTTATTCTTTCCCGTAGCCAAGGCATCCGCATATTTTAATGCTTGCAATTTCTCTAAAATTTCAAAATTTATTGCACAAAAAAGCCGCATCTTGTTTTCACTTGTTTTAAAATCCAAATCATACATGTGCAACTCACACAATTTCACTACTTCACTAACTACGCTTTTAGGATATTTAAGACCCTCCTGTCCCAGCTCCTTGAGTGCAATCTCACCGGACACCGCCGCATGACCGCTCATTTTTCCAAACAGCTGCTGACACACAGGCTTGCCCGTATCATGCATAAGCGCCGCCAGTCTTAAATTCTCTATATTAGCATCAGCAAATTTTACAGCCATGAAAGTATGCTCTAAGACATCATAGTTGTGCCACCTTGCATTTTGAGGAATTTTCATTCTAGTCATACTAGGAAGTATATGTTCCCACAGCCTTAGCTCATGCAGCAATTTCAAGCCGCGATAATGGGCATGTGTCACCCCGTATTTTTTGTCGGCGTATAGGATTTTGTTAAGCTCATCGCGCTTTCTCTCAGCTGAAATATCATTCAACTGATGCCTAAACCTAAACGCTGTTTCTTTGGTTTTTTCGTCAATTTCATAGCCTAATTCACTTGCAAGCCTGACCAGCCTCATCAGCCTTAAGCCATCGCTCTTGAATACTGATTCAGCCTCATGACATCTTAAAATTTTATTTTTGGCATCATGTGTCCCGCATAGGGGGTCAACAATCTTTTGGTTTAGAACATCATAATAAATTGAATTAGCCGTAAAATCCCGCCGCCGCGCATCCTTGTTTATGTCGCTGATAAACTCTATATTTATTGGTGAGTGATGACCGCCGCTTGCATATTCCTCTGTTCTGAATGGTGTATATTCAAATCTGTTGCCCTTATATTCTATCCACATTGTGCCTAGCTTTTTATTTATTATGGCAATCCGTGCCCCTGCTTTTTTTAATAGCTGTCCATCAAAATCTCCTGCGATATCAATATCCGGGGATTGGTTATTAGCGGCAGGCTGCAGATTGCAAAGCTGATTGCGTACATAACCGCCCACTATATAAATAGGGCGATTTAGTTTTTTGGCTAATTCAGTTAGTGACGGGGGAGAATAAAGCATGAGAGTATTCTAACATAGATTTTTTGCAAATGCAAGTGATAAATTCCTTGACAACACTAAAAATTTGCTGTATAATGTCAGCATAATGAACATAAACATCAATTTTTTATTAGCAACGGCACAAGAAACACAAGAACCCGGCTTTTGGCAGGCAAGGGGCTATGGGCTTTTAATCGGCTTAGCATTTTTGGTTGCCATCGGCGGCGCGTTTTTAATGCTTAGATACAAAAAATACAACAGCGATATCTTGTTTGACCTTATTCTTGTGTGCATTCCGATTGCTTTGATTGGTTTAAGATTGCATTTTGTAATCTTTGATCATAGGTCGTTTGCTTGGTGGTTTGAAAACGGGAGAATTTTTGGCTTTGAAAGAGACGCCGGCGGCAATCTTGAGTTTGCCGGACTGTCAGGGCTTGCCATTTATGGCGGCTTGATTGCGGGTGCATTGGCGGCATTTTTAGGCAAAAAGCTGCACAACAGAAAATTCAAAGACAAACCGCACAAGCAAATGACCATCCTTCAAATCTATGATTTGTTTTTCATTTTAATCATACTGGGGCAGGTCATAGGCAGATGGGGCAACATTGCAAATGGTGAGCTTTTGGGCAGAAGAGTTTATGATGTGAGATGGCAACGGCTGCCATTTGCGGCTCGTGAGAGAGATGCGCGAGGATTTTTAACTGGCAATTGGGGTTTGGCTTTACCTTTATATGAATCGTTTCTAAACCTGATAGGGTTTGGGATAATGGCGTGGATGTTTTTTGGAAAAAGAAAAAGCTTTGACGGGGCGATTTTTGCCGTCTATTGCATTTGGTACGGTACAGTCAGAACAATTTTAGAACCAATGAGGCAAAGTCAGAATATTATGAGATTATGGAATGGCGGACCTGCGATTAATTTGTTGATTAGTGTGGGGATTTTGCTCTTAGGTGTGGGTATTATATTTATGCACATTGCAAGGGCTAATTTGTGGGATAAGAAGTTTATTTTATTTATGAAGCAGAAAGTATTTAAGAGAAAGGATGAGGATATTCAGAATGCTGTTGTTGAGGGCGAGAAGAAGAGAGTATTTTTGTTTGTAAAAAGAGAGAACTTGAGTGAGCACTATTATGGTTATAACAAGACGATTGAGTATTTATTGGCTAATGCGAAAGAAGAAGATGCACCGGGGGCAAGTGGTGCAGGTGCTGATGATGGTGGCGGTGCGGGAGCAAGCGGATTTAGCTTTTGTGAGCAAACATCCGTTTCAGTCATTGCAAGCGACGGCGAGCAATGTCATGCAGAAGACGGGAGTGGCGATAGGGCGGATATGATTGATGATGACAATAAGCAATTTATTGACTGAAAGATGAGGTTTTAACGGAATGATTTTGTAGAAGCGGGCATCCCCGACCGCCTGTTAGTGCTGCAAGGATTATATATAGAAATCACGGGCGGTGGGGGACGCCTGCCCGTATGGAGTGATATTTGTCTCTGCTAACCAAAAAACAAATCATCATATCGCAAATAATCATTGCATTGGCGGCACTAATATTAGGCGTCTTATTTTTGCTGTCTTTTTTGGATGTGCTGCCTCTCAATTTTTTGCAGGCTATTCTGATTTTAATTCCGATAGCTTTAGCAACAGCCCTCATATTTTTAGGCTTTGTTCAAGACAACACACTGCTTATTTGGTTGTCAATAATTATATACGCTATATTTGCGGTGTCTGTTTTACATTTTTTTGGACGATGTGATTTGACCATTGCAAAGCTTTATCCTATATATATTTTATCGCCGGCGCTTGCCTCACTTCTGGTAGGAATTTATGACAATTTTAAGCTTAAGCCTCGAATTAAAATAATCCTCCCTTTCACCGCACTTGCTGTGTCCTTTTCTCTAAACAGCTTTTTTGGTTTGCATTTTGGGATAGTCATTGCCGGCATAGCGTTTTTTGTGTGCTTGGCGTTTGTATTGTTTGCAGTAAAGACGGTTAGGAGTAAATGAATAGGGGAGGGAGAGCAGAAGTAAAATAATGCCGCTGCAAGGGAGAGAAATCTATTGTGGTAAACCACCCCGCCCTTCGGGCACCCCTCCAAAGGAGGGGAATTTATTGTGGAGAGGAATTTATTTTTCAATTATCAAAGGATAAGCCCAAATGACACACAGCACTATCACAAACCAACGCAATCTGACGATGATGACAGACCTTTATCAGCTTAGTATGATGAACGGCTATTTTTTGAATGGTACGCACAAAAATATTGCAACCTTTGATATGTTTTTTAGGGCGAAAGGACAGCTCAACTATGCTGTGTTTGCAGGCTTAGAGCAGGCGATAGATTATATAAAAAACATCAAATTTACCACCGATGACATAAATTATTTATCATCCCTAAGCATGTTTGATAAAAAATTTTTGGACTATCTTGCAGCATTCAAATTTACAGGAGATATATATTCATGTGAGGAAGGGGAAATTGTTTTTCCTTATGAGCCCATCCTAATTGTACAAGCCCCTCTGATAGAAGCGCAGCTGATTGAAACCGCCTTGCTCAACATAATCTCCCATCAAACGCTGATTGCCACAAAGGCATCTAAAGTAGTGAGTGCGGCCTTTGGCAAATCAGTGGTAGAGTTTGGGCTTAGGCGCGCACAAGGGCCTGACGCTGCCGTATACGGCTCAAGAGCAGCCATAATCGGCGGATGCAGCGGTACAAGCAATGTTTTGGCGGGGCAGCTATTCAACCTTGACATAAAAGGGACACACGCACACTCATGGGTATTATCTCACGACACAGAATTGCTTTCTTTCCAAAATTTCGCCAATTCTTACCCTGATTCTTGTCTGCTTTTGATAGACACTTATGATACACTAAAAAGTGGCTTGCCTAATGCTATTAAGGTATTTAATGAGCTAAAATCAAAAGGGCATAAACCAATAGGAGTGCGCTTAGATAGCGGCGATCTTGCCTATTTATCAAAGAAATGCCGCCAAGTGCTGGATGAGCACGGATTTAATGACGCAATAATATTTGCAAGCGGTGACATTGATGAAAAAGTAATCAGTTCACTTGAGGCACAGGGTGCAAAAATTGATGTATACGGAGTAGGCACAAAACTGATCACCAGTCAAGACACGCCTTCATTGGGCGGGGTATATAAACTCGCTTCAATAAACATAAACGGCATTGAGCAGCCCAAGCTAAAAATATCAAACTCCATTGACCGGATCACAAATCCGGGTTTTAAAAAGGTTTATCGCTTATATGACAAGGACGGAATGGCAAAGGCTGATTATATCGCGTTATATGATGAGGAGATAATAGACCCGATTACCCTAAAGCATGAGACAGATAGCTGGAGAAAGCTTACTCTGCATGATTATAGCAAAAGAGAGCTTTTGCTTGCTGTTTTCAAAAACGGCAAACAGGTTTATGTCTTAAAAAACATAGATTATTATGCACAAAAAGCCAAGTTTGAGCTTAATAAATTTTGGGAAGAATATAAAAGGATAGACACTCCTCAAATTTATAAGGTAAACCTATCAGAAAAACTAATAGACTTAAAAAAATCCATTTTAGGAAGAAATCGCTATGAAATTTAACAAAGCAAAAAAAGGCTATGACATGAAAGAAGTTGACAGTTATGTAAAGTCAATGGATACAACAATTCTTACTCAAAAAGAGCGCATCCTAGAGCAAGACAAGGTGGTGGCTGATTTAGAAATTGAGCTTGAGTCTTATAGAAAAAAGCAAGAATTGATTGCCAAATCTATTATGAATGCTATTCAAAAAGCAGAGCAGATAGAAAACATGACCAGGCAAAAATATCAAAGTGATTTAGAGCATTTGAGGGCTTTTCATGACAGATGGCTGGGATATTATAACAAATTGATGCAAAAATATCCTTTGACCGGTGAATTGGATGCGCTGGGGCAATTTAATCAAACCACTAACAATATTTTGATGGGTGACAGTGATGTAAACGATAAGGTAAAGGATATTGAGGAGCATTTCAAAAGAGAGGAGGCACGGGTTAGTGCTATAAAATTGCATGGCAGTGAAGAAAAAGAATTTAATCCGGAGGAGAGTATCAGAAAGCTGTTAAGACGACAGGTGGCAGAGGATGAGCAAAAGAAGATTAGGCTTAAGGAATTAAAAAGGGAAGAAAAGACATTTGCGCCAAAGGATAGTGTCAAAGATATGGGTGATGGCGGCTTTTCATATGAGGAGTGCCTGAATCCCAAGCAGGAATTATCAGATATCTTGCGTGATTTGGGATTGGATATTGCAGAATAGCGGTTTTGCTGTTGTGATGTGTTTGTGCAAGGGCAATAAGCACAATTTTTGAAAGTGCGGTTTTAAAAAAACGCTTTAAGGGAGTGGGTATCCTCTAGGCGTTTTTTTGTTTGTAATTGTAATTTAAAAATACACAGTCAATTCACCCAGTTTATCAAACCCTTGCAATATAACTAAATCCTCTAACAGAGCCGGTTGTGATAATTAGTGAAAGATGTTCATTTATGCTGCCCTCATAGCTATAAATACCTTTAGGTTTAATGTTGCTAAGTCCAAGTGCTTGTTTTAGGCTTTCAGTGTCATTCTTGACTATTAAGCCTATTTTTTCGTTTAACTTTTTCATTTTTGTTTTCTCCTTGAATTTTTTAATATAAATAATAGCTATAAGTCCCAATTAGGACTTATAGCTATTATTCTATACGATTGAAATGAGCAAGTCAAGTATTTTATGTATTCAGTCCTAATTAGGTTCCAATTATTTTATTTGTGTTTGCTATTATTTAAGAGTCCTAAAAAGGACAAACTAAGAGAAGGGGTAAATTGCATGACTTTAGGTGAAGCATTTAGCATCCGTCTTCAGCAATACCTAGCGGAAAGAAAGATGACTTTATACAAGTTTGTTAAAGATTGTTGTATAAGTAAATCTACGATAACAAACTTAATGCTAGGCAATTCAAAGAGTCCTACGCTAAAAACTATTTATCAAGTAGCAAGAGGACTTGAAATATCTCCATTGGAGTTCTTGGATTGTGATTTATTTGATAATGAAGAATTGATTTTTGATTAATTTTTGAAAGTGTGGCTTTAAAAAAACTGCTGTGAGATTGCTTTGACTAGGTGCATATTTGGGTGTTTGGGTACGAGGTGAGGTCTTTTAGCGGCTTAACTTAATCTCCAAATACACAAGAAATTTTAGAAAAGCTTAAAACGGCATAAAATCGTTTGACTAAAGCTTTTATAAATTATATAATCATCCTTGAGTCGTATCAGGTAGGGTATTCTCTCAAGTCTTTTTTCATGCAAGCTCATGCAAAAAAGCACCCTATGAACGGGTACTATATTTAAGGAGGACTAAAAAAATGTATGCAATTATTGACATTGGGTCTAAGCAATTCAAGGTGCAAAAGGGCGATATTTTAGAGGTGGACAGCCTGTCTGGAAATGTGGGCGACAAGCTGGATTTTAATATCATTTTTAAGCCTGACAATGAAGCTAAGGACCAAAAGGCAAAGGCTGAGATTTTGGCTCACGGAAAAGGCAAGAAAATTATTGTTTTTAAGTACAAAGCTAAAAAGAACATCAGAAAGAAGCAAGGTCATCGTCAGCATTTGACTAAGGTTAAAATATTAAGTATTTAATTTATGAGGCGGAGATTTATTGCTCCGCTTGAAATGACAAAAATATTTATGTCATCCTTAAGTGAAGCACGAAGTGCAAAGCGTGAGGATCTCATCATTATGACAAAAGTTTTAATTAATAAAAAAGACGGGCATATTATATCTGTATCGGCAAGAGGACACACGGACTATGCTTTAGAGGGCGAGGACATTGTATGTGCAGCGTTGTCAAGCGTGATGCAAACGGCATTGTTGGGATTGCTGTCAGTGGCTAAGATTCAAATGAGTTTTGAGCGTGACGAGGAAGATGGACTATTGAAGTTTGATATTCCGGCGTTAGACAAGCAACAACGCCATGACGCTGATATGATATTGGATACTATGCTTGCAGGAATAGTAGACCTGCACGAAAATTTTTCAAAGTTTATAGGATTGAAAATAGTCAAGGGTTAGGAAAAATATGTACTTGCGAGTTTTGTTGCGGCTGTAAGTTGCGCAGATGCGCTGAAAAACCACCCCGTCGCCTTCGGCGACACCCCTCCACAGGAGGGGAATTGCTGCTCTACAAGCAATAGGCTGCACAGCAAACGATATGCGATATATATGCTATATAAATAGTGCACTATACGAGCAATATGCTGTATAAATACAATATGCTAAATAATGTATCGTACAAACGATGTACTATACGAGCAATATGCTATACGGATAATGTTATTATACAAATAATGCTATGCTGCAAATCAACAGAGTATAAACTACCCACAAGGAGAAAATCAAAAATGTTTATTAAATTCAACATAAATATACAATTGTTTGCCTCAAAAAAAGGGGGCGGCTCTACCAGAAACGGCAGAGATTCACACGCAAAAAGACTGGGACCTAAAAGAGGCGACGGTCAGTTTGTATTGGCAGGAAACATATTGTGCCGCCAAAGAGGCACAAAATATCACCCGGGCTCAAATGTGGGCAGGGGCGGAGATGATACACTGTTTGCACTGGCAGACGGCATCGTAAAATTTGAAATGCGCCGAAACCGCAAACAAATTTCAGTTTACCCAAATGCTTCGATAGCTAAAGCGAAGTAGAACACTAGGATAGCTATAGGCTATCCTTTTTAATGATGAATGATAAATGAATGTGGGAATGCATTAGAGCAGTTTAGAAATTTTCTAGGTTAAGAGGCATAACCAAATTGCTGAATGCGGAAAAATTTAATTGCTTAAGCATACTAATTATAGCCCGCATCCATTTATCATTCAGCATTTATCATTCCCAAACTTGTTAATAAAAACGGAGGTATATATTCATGGCAGGAAAAATTGAGATTTCGGGGGAATTGTGCAAAGGCTGCAACCTTTGCGTTGACGCTTGCCCCAAAAAAATCCTTGTTCTTGGCAAAAAGACCAATGCAAAAGGCTATAACATAGTCGAATGCACGGACATGAAAGCATGCACGGGCTGTGCTTTTTGTGCTGTAATGTGTCCGGATGTAGTAATAGATGTATATCGAGATTAAATAAACCCTTTTTACATGGATTTGCAAAACGGCTAAAAGGCAGCTTTTATCTTGTTCTCAAATCCATATCAAAAGGCTTTTGGCTCTATACAACAAATTTATATTATTACATAACAACCAATTTCATTAAAAAACCCTAGGAGGAGAAAATAAACCAATATGAAAAAGCTATGGAAAGGCAATGAAGCAGTAGCAGAGGCAGCAATCGCAGCAGGTTGCAGATATTTCTTCGGCTACCCAATTACGCCGCAAAACGAAATCCCCGAGTATCTTTCATGGAGGATGCCGGAGGTGGGCGGCACATTTATACAAGCTGAGTCTGAGGTGTCGGCAATCAACATGGTATATGGTGCAGGCGGCGCAGGCGGCAGAACAATGACATCTTCATCAAGCCCCGGAATTTCATTAAAAACAGAGGGCATAAGCTATTGTGCGGGAGCAGAGGTTCCTTGTGTTATAGTAAACATCTCTCGTGCAGGTCCTGGCTTAGGCGGCATACAGCCTGCTCAGGGCGACTATTTTCAAGCCGTAAAGGGCGGCGGTCACGGCGACTATAAATGCTTGGTTTATGCGCCGAATTCTGTGCAGGAGTTTGTTGATTTAACAGCAAAAGCATTTGATAAGGCTGATGAATACAGAAACCCGGTCATGCTGATTTCTGACGGACTATTGGGTCAAATGATGGAGCCGGCAGAAATACCGCCTATGATTGACCCTGCTTCTTTACCTAAAAAGGAATGGGCGGCATGCGGAAACGACAAATATAAGCAGCGCATTATTGAGTCTATCCACATTTCACCGGATGATTTGGAAAATCACAATCACAAGCTGTTCAAAAAATATGAGGCTATGCAAAAAAATGATGTAATGGTTGAAGAGTATAGATGCGAGGATGCTCAAGTTATTTTGGTTGCATACGGCTCGGTTTCAAGAATTGCCAAAGCAGCCGTTGACGAGCTGCGCGCTCAAAAAATTAAGGCAGGCTTGGTCAGACCGATTACACTTTTCCCATTCCCTAGCGCAACGCTGGAAAAATATGCTAAGCAAAAATCAGTCAAGCGCTTTGTATCTGTGGAGCTGTCTATGGGACAAATGGTTGAGGATGTAAGGCTTGCGGTTAACGGTGCAAAGCCCGTTGATTTCTTTGGAAGAGTGGGCGGCATAGTAATGGTCCCTTCTGAAATTGTTGAATATGTTAAAGGAGGCCAAAAATAATGAAAAAAGTATTTGGAAAATCAAGATTGCATGGCGACTTGCCATACCACTATTGCCCCGGCTGTACACACGGCATAGTCCATAGACTTATAGCAGAAGTGTTATCAGAAATGGATGCGGATAAAAATGTTGTGGGAGTGTTTCCTGTGGGTTGCTCGGTATTTGGCTATAAATATTATAAAGCAGACGGCGTGCAAGCGGCTCACGGTCGTGCGCCTGCAGTTGCTACGGGCGTAAAAAGAGTTGTGCCCAAGCACATGGTCTATACCTATCAGGGTGATGGTGATTTGGCGTCAATCGGTATGGCTGAAACTGTTCATGCCGCAACAAGAGGTGAAAACATTACAATCGTTTTCATCAACAACGGCATATACGGGATGACAGGCGGGCAAATGGCTCCTACTACTATGGTTGGAGATAAAGCCAGCACCTGTCCTATGGGCAGGGATGTTAAATCTCACGGAAACCCCATAAAGGTGAGTGAAATGCTTGCAACGCTTACCGGTCCTGCTTATATTGAGAGGACAGCCTGCGACACTGTGCAGGGTGTAAACAAAACCAAAAAAGCCTTGAGAAAAGCGTTTGAATATCAGCAGCAGGAGCTAGGGTTTACTATGGTTGAAATCCTGTCTACTTGTCCTACCGGCTTTCACATCAGGCCATCGGACGCTCAAAAGGATATGAAGCGTGCTATGGAGTTTTATCCTGTGGGTGTTTATAAAGACATTAAGGAGGGCAACTAAAATGAGTAAAGCGGCTAATAAAAAGAACAAGAAAATTATTATAAGCGGATTCGGCGGACAGGGCGTGCTTTTATTGGGCAAGCTGATAGCAGAGGCTGCGCTGATTCAAGAGCTGAACACAACATGGATGCCTTCTTATGGTCCTGAGATGAGGGGCGGCACCTGCAACTGTACGGTGCAATACGCTGCCGGCGATATATCTGCACCGGTGGTTGACCAGCCTGACATTTTGATTGCTATGAATGAGCCGTCACTAGATAAGTTTGGACCCAGAGTAAAGCCCGGCGGCATAATTATTACTAATTCTAACATTGTATTAAAGCAATGCGACAGGACTGATGTAAAAATTTATGAAATTCCTATGGAAGAAATCGCAAGGGAAGCAAACAACAAAAAGGGACCAAATATAGTGGGGTTAGGTGCGTTTGTTAAGCTGGTAGGCGACATAAAAGAGGCAAGCGCTTGTGAGGCCATCAAAATGACATTCTCGGCTCCTGACAAAATAAAGTTTGTTGATTCAAATATTAAGTGTCTAAAGCAAGGCATCAAAGTGGCTGGCAAGCTATAAAATTTTATTAACCTGTCTTAGTTGTAACCTCTTTAAAATTATGAGGACAAGGTTGAGCAAAAATCCGCTCTCATATTAAGTGAGAGGCGGATTTTTTTAAGTTTCTATCGGCAAAAACTGCTATTTTGCACAACATTTTGCAATTCTTATAATTACATAAAATACCACACAAAAACGCTTTACATACATATATTATATAGTGTATAATCATATGACATGATTGACTAAGGGGTGAGAATTAAACAATTTTTGCAAGCTGGCTTTTCTTGCTGTCCATCATAATATTTGACATTTTTCGCAGCAATGAGCGAAAGTGTCCATTTTTGTCTGTCAAGACAAAGTGAGGTTTTATGAAAAAAATATCATCATCAAAATTTTTAATATGCATAGGGCTGGTTTTTATGCTGGCCATATCGGTTTTTGCCGTGCTGGGCTGTGCACAATACGGTATAGGAGGTCAGCAACGGCAAATTAATGCACCAAGAGATCAAAACCGCAGCGTAGTTATAGCAGAGCTGAATGAAAATCGCAATCCGTTTGCGCATACCGGCGTCTCGGCTCTAACTATCACAGGATTCAGACCGGAGTATGCCTCGGATTATGTCGGTGTTTGCTGTGAATGTACATGCGGTTGGGTGACTTGTACTTGTGTTTGCTGCGGGATAACTGTGCTGGCAAATCGCACATGCTTTTGTATTTGCCCGCCCTGTGATTGTGTGTGTGACTGCACGCCGCCTGCTTTTGATTTAGATATCCGCATTCCGAACTATATATTTTATCAAGGGCAAAACAGACCGGTGGTGGCTATTGCGGCAAATGCATTTTATGGATGTCATCGCAGGCATCACTCAACAGCAGGCGCCAGAGAAAGACTCGGTGAAAATCACAGATATCGCTTGATGTCCGGCAGAACAAGCGGAAACATTGTCAATCTTGTTATTCCTGAAAATGTCAATACTATAGGTATGCATGCGTTTTCGTATAATACTATACGCACGATTGAATTACCGCAGCATATGACGGGCACCATTGGTGATTGGGCATTTGCTCACAATGAGATAGAAGAGCTAAGAATCCCAAATGGACTTCAGCGCTTGGGCTGGGCTGTATTTATGCACAATCACATAAGCTGCTTGACGCTTCCTGACCATCTTGACGGGTATGTGCCGTCGCCGGGCGGAGATATTCCGGCTATCAATCCTCATCTTAGAGGACTAGTAGAGATGACCAGAAATACTTTTCAGCACAATCATTTGACAACCATTGAGTTTCCTAATAGCTTGATAAGCATGACTGATTTGACATTTGCAAACAACAGATTAGAGCACCTTAGAATTCCGCCCAACCTAACATCACTCAGAGGCAGTGTGTTTAGGGACAATCAAATAGTCGGCACTCTAAGAGAGGACGGTGTCACTATGGGACCTTTGATAGTCCCAAACACTATAGCTGAGCTAGGCGGCAGCGTATTTTCCAATAACCCCATAGCCGGTGTTGTATTTGAAGAGAATCCTCTATTAGCAGGAATCCCTTCTGATACTTTTAGGCATCATAGAATCGGAAGCCACAGCCACTTGCCCGAGCCATATTATATTTCAAGTGCAGTTGTTATACCCTATGGAATCAGAACCATTTATCAGCATGCTTTCAATGCATTGCCTGTTGGTCAAAGCCTTCCAAGTGATTATGGCATAACCAGTCTGACACTTCCTAGTAATCTATTAGAAATACAAGCAGGGGCTTTTTGGGGGAACAATCTTAGTGAGCTAGATATTCCCACCAGCTTAAGAGATTTTAATGCAAACCGACCTGCTATCGGCAACAATGCCTTCAACTGGAATTTACTCACCCAAATCAATGTTCCGGGCAATGTCGGGACAATCGGGGCGGCTGCATTTGCAAACAACCGTTTGACAGCCGTAACATTGAATGAGGGACTTATAACAATTGGAGCCAATGCGTTTCAAGCGGACAGACCGGATCGTGTTTATGCCTTGCACCTCAACCGAATTGAAGGAACAATCACAATTCCTAGCACTGTTAGATTGATCGGAACTAGTGCGTTTATTGACAATTATGGGATAACGGGATTAGAGTTTGCGCCTACACCTGAGGGCAGCACTGTCGTGCCTCTTGAAATCGGCAACACTGCTTTTAGAAATAATAGAATACAAACCTTGCATTTGCCGGAGAGGACAACAACCATTGGTACACGAGCTTTTTGGGCTAATATTGAAGCCAATTGGTTTTATTATAGCAAAGGCGCACTGCCGGTTGCCAATCGTGTTTTGACTCAAAGCAGCTTTGAGCTAATAACAATCCCTAAGGGTGTAACAACTATTCGCAGTGAAGCATTTGGCGGCAGAAATAGAAACACGCTGAATATATTTGTTGAAGGACATCTTGAGCGTCCCCCTTATGTGCCGACATCGGCGCCATCAAGTGGCTGGCATGGCGATTGGTTTAGGGCATATACAGGTGCATCTATACCGACATTACCGCCTCATATAGTGTGGGGGGCAACCAGACGACCCAGTGTCAGAGTTTATAATACTCTTGCTAACAATCCAATAAGACCGGACCGCACTTCAATAGCTACTACTAATTGGGCATCTCAAGTGCAAAATGATGCTATAAGCCTTGATTATACGGATTTTGGGCAGGGTGTCCCTACTAGATTGAGGATTAGTGCTTTGTCTTATTGCGGACAAGAGCTTTGGTATAAATTTTGGGATGAAAGCAATTATGAGGACAATGAATATGGGCGTTTTGAGCAGTATTCTGCAAATTGGGATAATTTAGAAGGGCTGGGCACAAGGTTTGGTATAGGCTTGGATTTTAGTTTCATGGGGCATCATATTGTGATTGAAGTAGAGGGTATTGCTATTTGGAATGTTAATTTTATTAATCATGATTATTCGCAATTAAATAGGTTTGACAGGTTGGGACAGCATGATGGTGTTCTTGATGGCGGTTCAATTAGTCTGCCCAATAATACAAATACTAGGGCCGGTTATGTTTTTGCGGGCTGGATGGTGCCGGGACAGGTGCCTGTCAGTGAAAGTAATCCGCTTGGCGCTGCATTGATTAGGCATGGCGAGGATGTCAATGTTGGGCGTAATCTAGAAATTGTTGCATTGTGGGTGCCTCATCCGTATATATTTCAAATCATAAGTGACGGCGAAGGGGGCTTTGTGGTGAATATAATAGAAAATCTGTCAAGCCGCGCTGTGCTTCAAATGTTTAGAAGGGTGTTGAATTTGCAGGCTGCTTTTGATGCTATACAAGAAAGCGCCGGCCAAAATAATGTTGTCATCATTTTTGGATAGCCGTACAGTTTGCTGATAGATAGAATTTTCATAAATAAAAATAAAGCGGATAGCGGGGTCTTTTTTGTTCAAAATACCATCCGCTATCTGCTTTTTTTTTAGTACTTAGAGTAGGTCTAAAATGCTGCTTTAATTATATATCATAAAACCAACAAGGCGGTAAAAATGGAAGAATTTCATATAATATTAATCATAATATTTGCTATTATTGCTGTCCTTTTGGTGTTGCTTATTGCTTTAAAGATGAAGAAAAAGAAAAGCGATAGGTCAGTGAGCGAGCTTGCTGACATGGGATTGATAGCGGGGGGGTTACTACATACGATGAGGCAGTAAGCATACTGGGAGAGCCAAAAGACCAAAAGCGGGATATAGATGCAAAAATTTATGTCTGCTTTTGGGAGATTGAAAATGAATATGGCGCTTATGTAATCGGAATAGAGTTTTATGATGAAATTGCTGAATATGTTTATAAGAAATAGCTTTTGAATATGTTTATAAGAAGTAGCTTTATACTAAAATCGGTACTGACATTAGTGTAGCTCTATGAGCTAGGGTGTGACAGAGTGCGATTTGCTGTTGATATACAAACTTACAAAAGCATATTAAAATTTAATAAAACAATAAAAAAACCAGTCAAAAACACTTGACTAGACGACGACGACGACGACGATATACTTAATACAATGCATTATTCACTTAAATATTGTGGATAACTTTTTGTGCAGGGCAGGTTGTATATATGAATAGAGCAGCTAGGAAGAATTTATTTTCAATAATAGGAATTATTTTAAGTATTGTGCTGGTGGTACAGGCTGTATGGATGTTTATAGTCTTTTTGCTAGGAGGGGAGTATATACCGCTTCGTCCTCCTTTTAATTATACGAGATATGAATCACTTATATTTGATAGTTGGCTCTTAGGAATACCTGTTTTTTTGATGGTGGCTTTTTTTATTATTCTTACTTTGTTTGTTATGAAAAAGGAACGGAAGGGGCGGGTGACACGACCAACCTTATGTATAACCTTAAATGTGGCGGCTATCACTATTTTTTGTCTTTTAACGATATTAGTGTCTGGATTTATTACTATAGGTTATTTTACATCAGCACCTACTGTACATAATGTCATTGTAATTATAGCATGGATACATATTCTTCCATTTAGCATAGGTCTTATAAGGGTAATTAGGGAAAGACATTATGACGGAGAGAGCATTGTATTTTTAGTGCTTGTAGTTATCGTATCTTTGGTTGTTTGGCTTATAACCCCGTTTCCGCTTATCAGTTCTCTTGTCTAATTATTGATATATTTTAGCAAAACATATTTTTATCCGCAATCAAGTATCTCACATGCAAAGGCGCAGGTGCAGGCGATTACAAATATTCCTACAAAGCTCATCCCCACAGAAACAATACTTATTATTATTGCAGCAGTTGATAGAGGCGCGTCCTCATGTGCTGCCCGTCTTGCCAAAATCAATGCTGTTATACCAAGTCCTAGCCCCACAAAATGCAAAAGCCATATGGTCATAAAGCTTAGCACACCTACGGCAAGCCCTGCTATGCCAAATACCAATGCCCATAGTATTGGGTAATTAGTTGCGTTGTTATATGATGAATGATGTCTGTTATAAGAGTGTCTGTGTGATGAGCGCCCACGATGCGAAAAGCTTTGATGCCCATAAAACGAGTTGTCAAAATCATGACCGCAAGCGTTGCAAAAGCTTGAATCTCTTTCACACTCATACCCGCAATTATTGCATTCCATATATTTGTTTTAGCCTCCTATTAGTCATTATCAAGCATAAAATCTCATACTTATAGTGTATGAGTTTTTTTTCTGAAATTGCCAAAAATATTGGGTTAACCGAATTATCTTTGTCCGGCGGGTATAGCGTAATAAGCTATAACGGTGAGACGGTCTATTTTGAAGGAGTAGAGCGTCTTTTGAGTATTGACGAGGGTATGATTAAATTGCAGCTGAGAGGGGCAAGGGTTGTGGTTGAGGGGATAGATTTATTTATCAGTGAGTTGAGCGGCGGCTGTATTATTAAGGGAGAAATTAAGTGCTTGAGCTTTGAGAAAACTAGGAATAAGAAGAAAGAGCGGCTGCAATAAACCGGTTTTGTCAGAGGATGAATAAATCGCCGACTGCCAATTCAATAAACAGGAGAATTAGTTTATATATGCCAGAAACCCCAAAACTGCCTATCATAAAAAGTGTCATCACTGTACAAATACACGGATTTAATCAAATGCGCATTATAAACACCCTTAATAAAGAGGGAGTTGTTTTATCAAGTATTATCAAACGGTCACCTAAATTATTATCAATAACCATAAATAAAAAAGACAGCGCAAAAACTCTTGCATTACTAAAAAAAATGTGCTATGATTATGACATAATTGCTCAAACAGGCATAAAAAGCATTGCAAAAAAGTCTTTATCACATATAGGTGTAATCATCGGATTATTTATTTTTTCTGCGCTTGCCATTTTTTTGTCTAACATGGTTTGGCGTGTAGAAATAAGCGGAAACGAAGTGGTGGATGAATTGCTGATAGAAAGACACCTGCAAGAGCAAGGCATAACAAGCGGAGTATTTAGAAGCAGAATAGACATATATGCGGCGATAAATTCATTGCGTGATTTAGACGGGATAAGCGAGGGGAGTATAGAGATAAGAGGGACGACAGTATTTGTCAGCGTGCTAGAAGAGGTAGTATTTATTCCTCCTGAGCTGCCGCTCTTGCCTAGTGATGTAGTTAGCGGCTTTGATGCGCAGGTTACTAGGATAATCGTTGAGAGCGGAACGCCGCTGGTTAAGCTAGGTGATATTGTGGCAAGAGATGAGGTGCTGATTAGTCGTGAGATTTTTGACTTAAACGGTGAGCTGCTAGATGAGGTTAAAGCAAGGGGCAGAGTGTATGGCGAGGTGGCTTTTTCAGCTACGCATATTTTTTCTGAAACAGAGGTCTATGCGCATGATACGGGTGAAAGAAAGAATTTTAGTCAGTTATCACTTTTTGGACTAAATATAGGGCGCGGAACATCTGATGAGGTGCGTGGGTGGCAACGGATGAGTACGCAAAATCAGTTTTTCTTTATTCCTATACGGGTTATAAGAAACAGTTATTCACAAATTGTTATGAGAGAAAGGCAAAGAGATGTGGCCGGTCATGTGAATAATCTGATTAGGGAGGCAGTTTTGGATAATATCATAAGGGCGGGCGGCAGTGAAGTGGAGGTGGTGCATACACTTGAGCGAATAGAGGGCGGATTGTTTATGCTTAATATTCATATAGTCGCTGAGGTGTTGCTTGCTAATGTTTCATAGGTATTAGATATATAGATATCTTTTAAATTCATACAAAAAGGAAAACGCATGAGAAAAAAAGCGATAAAGCACGCTGTCATAATCTATACACTATTGCTTGGGGTGCTGGCGCTGGCCACCTCCTTAAATTTTGTAATTGCACAAAGCGGTCAAGTCCCAACAGCCTATATCCCGCCGATTAATTATACAGCACTAATTTTTCAGCTAATCGCCGTTCTTTTTATTACGCTGATATGTTCTCTTTGTTTTATATCAAAAGAAAACGGCAAGTATACAATTGCTGTTCCGACAAATCAGCTTGCTGTAATCTGCACCGCTATTGCAATCACCTATACATTCAGCATTTTTGTACACCAGCTTATTACTCCGCTATTTATGCCGGTATTTTTAACCGCCTTCCTTTTAGCTCCTTTATCAAAACGCCGCAATGTGTTTTTTGCAAATCTTTTTTCTAATATCCTAATCCTTGTCGTCATAACAATAGGACAAGTCTATCAGTATTCAAGCATACCTCACGCCCCTGCTATTATGTTTTTAATAGGTATCTTGGCAGGCTCACTGGCTGCGTTTGTCCTAACCTATGAAAATCGCCGTTTTCAATTTATAATAAAGGGCATCATAATTTGCCTAATAAGCATTGGACTGACAGTTGCAATATCCTCTATTGTGTTTACTCAAGTTTCATATGCCACTATGGAATATAGGTTTGTCACAGCGGCCCCTCGTTTTCTTGATGAGATGGCAAGAAGTGCATTAGTATTTTCTTCACTGGCATTTTTTACTCAGCTAATATTAGGTATTTTGCTTGCCCCGCTTTTTGAAAAAGCATTTAACCTTTTGACAAATTCTAGATTAATAGACCTAACAGACCACAATTTTCCGCTTATGAAACGCTTAATGACAGAGATACCCGGCACATTTAATCATTCACTAACAGTGGCAAATTTTGCTCAAATGTGTGCCATTGCTATAGGTGAAAACCCATATCTTGCTCGGGCTGCCGCCTATTATCATGACATTGGCAAATTAGAAAACCCACATTTTTTCAAAGAAAATCAGTTGGATGAAACAAACCCGCACGATTCGATTTTGCCTGAGGTGAGTGCCGAGGTTATCAGAAATCATGCAGAGTTTGGGATAGAACTGTGCAAGCAGTATTGGATACCTAAGGAGATTTATAGTGTAGCTATAGAGCATCACGGCACTATGCCTATTACTGTATTTTTAGCCAAGGCACAAAGCATGACGGACGGCAAGGTTGATGTGGCTGAATACTCTTATAAGGGACCGATACCCAGCACAAAGATTGCAGCGATAATAATGATTTGTGATGCAGCTGAGGCGGCGATAAGGGCAGTAGAGGACGATGAGGATAGCAAGAGGCAGGAGGTGCTGGATAAGCTGATACAGGACAGGATTAAGGCAGGTCAGTTTGATGCTTGTGATATTACGCTCAAAGAATTATATACCATCAAGGATACCATTTTGTCGGCGTTTAGCGGTGTATATCATAAGAGAATAAAATATCCGGACGGAAAATAAAAAAGGTTTGCTTTAGCAAACATCTTTCGCTTGAGGCTCGGCTTTTTTAGCTTCCAAATAATTTCGGGCAGGCGATTTTTACTAGGATTTAAAATGATTAAACTGGACATAGGTAAAATACCAAAAATAGACATTGTGATAGATGAGCTAGAAGCAATAGCGGCTCAAGCTTTCACGATTCTAAACCTAAAAGGCAAGCTAATTGTAGAATTAGATTTTATCAGCGACAATGAAATTAAGGCTTTAAACTTTAAGCATAGGGGCAAAAATACTGTCACTGATGTTTTGAGTTTTCCATTATTTGAGGGCGATATAATAGGGCATCAATTTAAGGATGATATATTAGGAAATATTGTAATCGCCCATGATTTTGCTAAGGATAGGGCGGTTGAATTTGGGCATTCTGAAAAAAGGGAGCTGTTATATCTTTTTGTGCATGGGCTGTTGCATTTGTTGGGATTTGACCACGAGAGTGAGGAAAATAAAAAAGTGATGAGGGAGCTGGAAGAAAGGATACTATCTTCTAGCTATGAGGTTCTTCAGCTTTGCACTTCGTGCTCTGCTCAGAATGACAGCATCCCGTATCAATGTCATCATTTAAACGCTTTAAATTGCCATTCTGACAAGTGCGGAGCCGAGTGTTCTCATGCAAAAAAAAGTGGCTTCATCGCAGTGCTGGGCAAGCCCAATGTGGGCAAATCCAGTCTGATAAATGCGCTTATCGGTCAAAAAATTCTCATCACCTCACCCAAGCCCCAAACTACCCGAGATCGCATAATGGGCATTCTCACAGAAAACAACTGCCAAATGATTTTCATTGACACGCCCGGCGTACACACTCCTAAGACCACACTGGGCACGCACATGAATAAAGCGATAAAATCTGCGTCATCTGCCGCAGACGCTATTGTAATCGTTATAGATTCTACAAAACAAATTGACCAAAGAGAAATAAGCTTCATTCAAAAGCAAACCCGCATTGCTCCTGTTTATGTTGTTATAAACAAATCAGACCTGACCGGTTTTGAAAAAATTTATCCTGTGCTAACCACATTGTCGCCACTCTTAAATGACGGTGTTTTAGAAATTATCCCCACATCAGCCAAAACAAAGCACAATATTGCAACACTAAAATCACATTTGCTTACTCACTTAAAAGAAGGAGAGTTTTATTTTGACCAAGATGATTTATCAGATAAGCCGCTTACATTTATGGCGGCAGAAATCATCAGAGAAAAAACTCTTTGGTTGTTGCAGGACGAGATTCCGCACGGAATTGCGGTTATGATTCAAAAGTATGAAACGGACAAAAAACTAGTCAGAATTGAAGCGGACATAGTGTGTGAAAAACAAACTCATAAGCAAATAATTATCGGTGATAATGGTCAAATGATCAAAGAAATCGGTACAAAGGCAAGAGTGGACATTGAGAGACTTATTGACAAAAAAGTGTTTTTGAATTTATTTGTAAAAGTGCGTGATAACTGGAGAAATCGGCAGAGTATTATAAAAGATGTGGGGTATGGGGAATAATGTAGATTTCTGATTTCTGAATTTATAATTCTGATTTATAAAACACATACTATATACATGGAAAACACTACACAAAACACACAAAACAAAATGGATTATGCATGGGAGCTATTCAGACAAACCGGAAACCCGAGCCATTACTTATTATACACTAGATTAAAACAAGAGGAAACAGACAACAATTAGTCAATCAAATATTCTTGCAATCGTGACAAGTGCGGCTAATCAAGGTGAATACGACAAGCGTTTAAAGCTTATCACGGCAAACGGAGTAATTTATGCGTTAATGAAAGGTGTAAGACGACCGAAGGCAAAGCTAAAGCCTTTTGCTGTCCCTTTTTCGTTTTGTGAATACTCTGTGGCAAAAAGCGGGGAGTTTTATACTATAACAGGGGCGGTTGAAATAGAAAATTTTCATTGTATAGCCGCCTGCAATGACAAGCTTGTTGCTGCGTCAATATCACTGGAGGCAGCTTCATGCTCATTCTCTAGTGGAAGTGAAAAGGATTTTATTTTGTTGCTGAAAACTATTAAAAACATAATATACACAGATACCCCATATCTGCACACAATAAAATTCATTCAGCATATGATTCATTCCGGCGGATATTATTATGAGTATGAAAAATATGATAAGCTGCAGACGCCGCTAGAATTGTTGTCGCACCTATATTATTCCTCTGCTATTTGTCATTCTTTATCGCCGGCTTGTCATTCTGAGCAACGCGAAGCATCTCATCCGCCTAAAGACCTTGTCCAAAAAACTTTGGTTAAAATAATTCACAGCTTTGAAAATAAGTTTGACTGTCAGCTAAAATCCAAAAATTTCATCTAAAAAATGCTTGACACCCCAAATTTTATACAGTATAATCGTGACAAAGCAGTGTATGTTTGCATATACTGCTTAAAGTTTTTGGTTTGCCTTTTTTCTAAATTAGGCAGCAAAGGAGTAAAAAAATTAAATGAAAAAATTAAAACTAACCATCGTGCCGATTATAATCATGGCACTACTTACTGTCTTTGTGGCGTTGCCGCTTTCAGCATGCAGCGACCCTGAGCCGGAAAATCCTCCGGTTGATGCTGCCACTGCACAAAGACTACAAAATTTGCTGGATGATATGCTGGCAATGCTTTTACCGCCTAATGCTATTGAAGAATTTGAGGGTATTTTGGATTTAATCTTTGATAACGGGGCAATAAATGCTCTTGTCGATGTGTTAAACAACGCGGGCATCAACAATCGCCAGGTTAATGACCTGATTGATGTGTTTGAAGACATTATGGATTTTGAATTTGGCATGAACAATCTCTATACCACTTGGATGATGGTCATGATGGATATTATGTCAGATCTTAATGCTGTTAATATCCCAAATAGAAACATTGCTTTGTTTATGTGGTATTTGATGGACACAGCGGGTGATGTTATTGAGAATCTGATTGAAATTTTTGAGAATGACCCATGGGTTGTTGAAGATCTGTCAATTGCTTTAGAGGCTATTGATGCTTTTATGGAAATGGGAAGAACCAATTTCGTAAACACTGTTACGCTTATGCTTGATATTGAAACGCTTATTTTCAACACAGCGTTTGACATGCTGCCATATCTGTTTGAGATGGCGATGGAAGATGAGTTTTTAACAAGAGATATCTTCAATAGAATGATAAACGGTTTTAGAACTGATGCATTGGCTGTATTGGATTTGTTGGACAGAGCCGCATTGGCATCAATCATTGATTTCAATATGTTCACAGCTCAAATGGTTTTAGTTTATCAAGGTTTTGATATTTCTGAGTTTGACCCAATAATCAATGCGTTTTTGGATGATTGGAATTATATCAGAGCCAGCCTTAGAGCAATGCTCAATGCCACAAGCAATACCGCATGGACGACTGCGCTATTTAATACTCTAAGAGACGATTTCAACGGAGATTCAACCTGGCAAGAGTTTGATGACGCTATGGCTATTATTTTTGCCAGAGTGTTTAATGCGGGTTTAACTGCAAGCAACGGGCTGAACAATGCAAGAGCAATAGCTTTGGCGCAAAAGTATTATACTATTTTAATGACAGTGTTTACTGATGTGTTTGGGGCAGATAGCTGGGAGGTATATGACATTGAATGGTTCTTTGATGAGATTATGACAAATGATAATATTGATCAATTTTTTGCTGATGTAGCGGCTGTTGCTGCTTTGCCGTTTGGCGCTGAATTGGGTGATGATTTTGACGATAATTTGTTTATCATATTTTTAAGGTCAAGCGGCGGCGGTGTAGGTGATGTTTATGTTAGACCTTCAGCGCATGGAAGATTTGAGATAGAGTATGTTAATATGCAGTATTCGTGTTCAGTTGCCGGTCATATACTATCCTCTAGATTTGATTCTAATGAAGGGTTTGGATATTTTTACGGATTGTATATACAAAATAACGATGGGGCTTTTCAAATTTGGATACAGTTTTATTTGGATGGAATAATTGTTGAGGGGTATGCCTTTTATACAGGCGGTTGGTTTGATATGAATGTGTTATTAATCATTGATGCAGGTGATGTGTATTATTGTATGATAAATTGTGGCTCTGATCATTATATAGTATTAGATTTGGCATTTAGAAGAGTTAGAGGATAAGAAATTTTATATAGTCATGCGGGCGCATAAAACTTCAAAATGATATTAAGCGTGGTGATTTTCATCACGCTTTTTTCTTTTTTCAAAAAATGCCATAATTCTGTTTGACAAACTTATAAATATATGCTAAAATCAGCCGTTTTAGAACTATCATGGGGATAGTCTAGCTTATTTTGTGAAGCGCTATTCCTTCTAGAACCTAACAATTTTATAAAATTTTAAGGAGATATATAAAAAATGAGCAAAAAGTATGTTTATCTGTTTTCTGAGGGCTTTGGCTTAGGAAAAGAACTATTGGGAGGCAAGGGAGCAAATCTTGCTGAAATGACTGCCTTAGGGTTGCCTGTTCCTCAAGGCTTTATTGTGTCTACTGAGGCGTGCGCAAAGTACACTAAAGACGGCAAGGTTATATCAAAGGATGTTGAAAAACAAATCTTTGACGGCATCAAGGCAATGGAGGATATGTATGGCAAAAGGTTTGGCTGTGACAAAGACCCGCTTTTAGTATCTGTAAGAAGCGGTTCTCGTGCGTCAATGCCCGGCATGATGGACACCATCTTAAACTTGGGTCTGAATGAAAAAGCAGTTGAAGGTTTAGCTAAAAAGACGGACAACCCTAGATTTGCTTATGACTCTTACCGCAGATTTATTCAAATGTTTTCTGATGTAGTTATGGAGCAAAAGAAAGAAGTTTATGATAAAATCCTAAAGGGCTATAAAGACCAAAGGGGATATAAGCTTGACACGGATATGACGGCGGATGACTGGAAAGAGATAGTCAAGGTTTTCAAAGCAAATTATCTTCAAAATCAAGGTACTCCGTTTCCGGAAGACCCCAAACTACAGCTTTTAGAGGCTACTAAAGCGGTATTTAGGTCATGGGATAATGAGAGAGCAAATATTTATCGCCGTGACCACAACATCCCGTATGATTGGGGTACTGCGGTTAATATTCAAGTGATGGTGTTCGGAAACAAAGGCATCACAAGCGGTACAGGCGTTGCGTTTACTCGTGACCCGTCTACAGGCGAGAAAAAATTATACGGCGAATATCTTATGAATGCACAAGGTGAGGATGTGGTTGCGGGGATTAGGACGCCTAACAAAATTGAGGAGCTAGAAAAGCAAAATCCGGCTATCTATAAAGAGTTTGTTGACACTGTTACTAAACTAGAAAAGCATTATAAGGACATGCAAGACACCGAGTTCACTATTGAAGACGGTAAATTGTATATGCTGCAAACCAGGTCGGGCAAAAGGACTGCTAAAGCGGCAGTCAAAATTGCTGTTGATTTGGTTGCAGAAAAAATGATTGATATCCCGACTGCGCTTTGCATGATTGACCCTAAACAGCTTGATGCATTGCTGCATCCTACCTTTATTGAAAGTGAATTAAAAAAATGCAAGCCTTGCGGAAGCGGATTGCCTGCTTCTCCGGGTGCTGCGTGCGGCACTATCGTATTCAATGCAAAAAAAGCGGCTAAGTTAAAAGAAGAAGACCCAAAATGTCAGCTTATTTTGGTGCGTCATGAAACAAGCCCAGAGGATATTGCAGGCATGAAGGCTGCGCAAGGAATCTTGACGGCAACAGGCGGCATGACTTCTCATGCGGCGGTTGTTGCAAGAGGAATGGGTACTTGCTGTGTGTGCGGCTGTACTCAAATTAGTGAGCTTGATGAAGAAAGCGGCATCCTTATCATCAATGGCAAAACTTATAGAGAGGGTGATTGGCTGTCACTTGACGGCACGGCCGGCAATATTTATGAGGGCAAGCTTCCTACTCAAATTCCTGATGAAATTACAGGCGACTTTGCTACTATTATGCAGTGGGCTGACAAGTATAGGGCACTTAATATCAGAACAAACGCAGATACTCCGCATGATACAAAGCAAGCTATTATATTCGGAGCTGAAGGTATCGGCTTATGCAGAACTGAGCATATGTTCTTCCATGATATTTTGGCATTTAGACAAATGATTGTGGCAAAAACATTAGAACAGCGCGATATAGCTCTGGCAAAATTGCTGCCTATTCAAAGAGAAGATTTCAAAGGTATTTTCAAGGCACTAAAAGGAATGCCTGCGACTATCCGTCTTTTAGACCCTCCTTTGCATGAATTTGTTCCGCATACTGATGAGGATATTCAGGTTTTGGCAAATGAAATGAAGCTAGAGTTTTCTGAGCTAAAGAAAACTATTGACAGCTTGAAAGAATTTAACCCGATGATGGGGCATAGGGGTTGCCGTTTGTCTATCACATATCCTGAGATTGCCATTATGCAAACTAGGGCTATCATTGAGGCGGCGATTGAGGTGGTCAAAGAAACCGGCATTAATTTTGTGCCTGAGATTATGATTCCGCTTATCGGCGAGATAAAAGAGCTTAAATTCTTAAAAGAAGTTGTGGTTAAAACTGCGGATGCTGTTATAAGAAAAAATAAATCTAAGCTTAAATATATGGTGGGGACGATGATTGAGATTCCTAGGGCGGCACTCTTAGCGGATGAAATTGCAAAGGAAGCAGAGTTTTTCTCTTTTGGGACAAACGACTTGACGCAAATGACTTATGGTTTTTCCAGAGATGACAGCGGGAAGTTTTTAGAGGATTATATTGAGAAGAAAATATTTGAAGCAGACCCGTTTACTACGCTTGACCAAAAGGGTGTAGGGCAGCTGATTGCTATGTCAGTCAAAAAGGGTAGAAAGGCAAGAAAGAAACTAAAAATAGGTATTTGCGGTGAGCACGGCGGCGATCCTGCGTCTATTATGTTTTTCCATAGAGAGGGCTTAGAGTATGTGTCTTGCTCACCGTTTAGAGTGCCTATTGCAAGGCTAAGTGCGGCGCAAGCTAATATTAAATTTCCGAGGAAGTAAAAAAATAGGGTTGGAGTAGTTGAGTATTGTGGTATCGCAGGGGCAGCATCACCGACCGCCAGTGTTGCAGTTATAATTCAAGCAACCAGCAGTCGGGGACACTTGCCCCTGCGATACTTCTCAATTCCAATTATCATAGCAATACCGGATACTTCATATAAACAAATGAGCTTGAAACAAACAATCTTTCAAAATGAAAAAATCATTTTAAGCAAACATGCTTCTTTTTCTGATGCCTCTTTAGGGCGCAATCAAAAAATCACTCCTTGCCCAATTCGCACCGATTATGCTCGTGATAGAGATCGCATAATTCACTCAAAATCATTCAGGCGCTTAAAACACAAAACACAGGTATTTTTATCTCCTGAAGGTGACCACTATCGCACCCGTCTTACTCACACGCTGGAGGTTTCTCAAATTGCCCGCTCTATTGCCCGTGCATTACGCCTAAATGAAGATCTTACAGAGGCAATTGCCCTAGGGCACGATTTAGGGCATACGCCTTATGGACACACAGGTGAGGAAGTTCTTTCGGAGTTTATTCCTTTCAACCACAATGAGCAATCCTTACGCATTGTAGAAACTTTAGAAAACAGCGGCAATGGTATGAATCTTACGCTAGAGGTCAAAGACGGCATTCTTAATCATCGCTTGGGGCTTAATCCTATGACCTTAGAGGGTAAAGTAGTGTCATGGTCTGATAAAATTGCATACATAAGTCATGATATTGATGATATTATAAGGGCAGGCTTTCTGAAAGAGAGTGATATTCCCGGTGAATTTTCTAAACAATTAGGAAAAGGGCACACAAAGCGTATCAATAGTATGATTTTGGATATAATCACAAATAGTTTGGATAATAATTTTGTGTCGCCGTCTGAAGCTATGCAAAAGACAATGCTGGGCTTAAGAGAGCATCTATTCAACAACTTTTATAATTCATCTGAAATTAAAGCTGAAGAAGGCAAGGCAAAGGACATGATAAGGTTTTTATTTGAGTATTATCATAAAAATTTGCATTTATTGCCCAAGTATATTTTAGAGCAAAAAGCATCTGATGAGCAAAAGGTGTGCGATCATATTTCAACCTTTACGGACAGATATTGCGTAAGAATGTTTAAGGAAATTACTGTGCCAAAAAATTGGCAGCTTTAAATAATTCAGAATTACTAAAAAAACATGTCAGATTTCACAAACTTCATCTCCAATCTACTTGCCAAAACGGACATCGTGTCCTTAGTGTCGCGCTATGTCAGTTTGCAAAAAAAGGGCGGCACACACTGGGGGTGCTGTCCGCTTCACCATGAAAAAACGCCGTCCTTTACAGTCAGCGACAGCAAGCAATTATTTTATTGCTTTGGTTGTCAAACAGGCGGAAATGCTATTACATTTCTATCAAAAATTGAGAGCGTTGAAAGTATTGAAGCCATAAAAATGCTGGCAGAATCAGCTAATATGAAAATGCCGGAGCGCGCTATGCTGGATGAGATAGATTCATCAGAAGCTAAAAGACGCAAAGAGGCACTAAAACAAATTCTTAAAGAGGCGGCAATTTATTATCACAACAATCTAGTACAAACAGATAATTTAGCCGGCAAATACCTAAAAAACAGAGGGATTACTCCTAATATTATCAAACGATTTGGATTAGGCTATTCAAAAGATTTTAGTGCAGTAATAAATCACTTAGAAAATTTGGGGCATTCAAAACAAGACATGAGGTCTGCAGGGTTGATAGGGCAAAAGGCGGACACATATTATGATAACTTTGCTTATAGACTGGTTGTTCCTATAATTGATGATAAGGGTGCAGTGCGGGGCTTTGGCGGCAGAATACTAAAAGATGAGGATTTTGCAAAGTATAAAAATAGTCCGCAAAATGACATTTTTGATAAATCCGAAATCCTGTTTGGTGCTAACTTAGTCAGAAAGCGAAAGCAGCGAGAGGGCTTGCCTTATGTGATTATAGTAGAAGGATATATGGATGCTATTGCTCTTCACAACGCTGGTTTTGATATGGCGATAGCAAGCATGGGGACTGCGCTTACTGCCAGACAAGCTAAAGAAATTAAGCTATTATTAACAGCCCCAGAAACAAGCCCTAATGCAAACAAATTTCTTTGTTACATAAGTTTTGACGGCGATATCAGCGGACAAAAGGCTACGATAAAAAGCTTAGAAATCCTAGCTGCAGCTGGACTTAGCGTAAAAGTAATCTCTCTGCCGGATAAACTTGACCCGGACGATGTGATAAACAAATACGGGGCAGAATATTATGAGCGATTAAGAAAAAATGCACTAGAGCTAACGGAATTTATGCTTTCTAACGCCAAAAAGGATTATGATTTAGGGACGCCTGAGGGTAAAAGTGCATACGCAAAAACAGCAGTAAACATTATCAAAAAATTTGACCCTGTTAAGATTGAAGAATACCTAAAGCTAGTGCAAATTGACACAAAATACCCGCTGCAGGTGCTTCGTACACAAGCTGAATTATACATTCAAGATGATGAGCCGCCTGTTGCTTTTCAGCCGCATGAAAACAAGGCTAAAGAAAAACAGACAGAGGCCAAAGAGTTTATATTAGCATCTATAATAGCCAACAAGCCGTATGCAAAAACTAGAGCTGATATACCGGAGCTATTGGGAGATACGCATCTACAAAGGGTATATAACATAATAGTAGAGTGTCTTAAGTCCGACATAGCACAGGGGGGCAACGGCAATTGGACGGCAACAGCATGGGCAGCGTTTCATCAGCTGCAAGGCGGCAGCTATAGCGAGCATGAAATGAATACGGTTACACGACTTGGGTCATATCAGCACATTGAGGGCGACGGGGCAGAAAAATACAACAGTATAATATATTCGCTAGAAATGGAACTGCTAGACAAAAAAATAACGCAGCTTACAGAAGAATTTAACAAGACTAATGATTATAATTTATTAAATGAAATCAAGTCATTGCAAAGCAAAATACAAGAGCTTAAAAAACAAGGAGTATAAAGATGGAAATTATGCCAGACGAAAAAAGACTAGAGCTGCCGGAATCGCTTAATGCAGCTGTTCAAGCCCTTATCCTAAAGGGTCAATTGTTGATTCAAAAGGGCAATTCAAATATCCTCACATACGATGAAGTAGGTCAAAAGGTTGCTGTTGAAAACGAAGCAAATGCTGAAGAAATGGAAGAGGTGCTTCGCATTCTAGAAGAAAACGGTATCAAGGTCGTAAAGCAGGGTGAGAGGCTGAAATTATCAGAAAAGGTACAAAAAGAAGTTAATAAACTAATTGCTGTGGGCAAAACCCGCAAGCTCACCTTTGACGATGTGGGTGAAAAGTTGGCGGTTGCTTTAGAGGTTTCTGCGCAAGAGATGGACGAGGTTTTCAAAATTCTGGCTGAAAACGACATTGAGGTTCAAGAGAGTCAAATTGACATCCAAAAGGAAACTGCCATAGATAAAATCATCATGGATGTAAACATCGATGATCCCGTCAAGGTTTATCTTAAGGATATCGGAAAGGTATCGCTTTTATCTGTTGATGATGAGGTTAAATTGGCAAAGCAAATGGTGGATGGTGACGACTATGCAAAACAAAAGCTTTCAGAAGCCAATTTGAGACTTGTGGTATCTATTGCCAAAAGGTATGTAGGGCGGGGTATGTTGTTTTTAGATTTGATTCAAGAGGGAAATCTAGGGCTTATGAGGGCGGTAGAAAAGTTTGATTATACCAAAGGTTTTAGGTTTTCTACTTATGCGACATGGTGGATTAGGCAGGCCATCACCAGAGCGATTGCAGATCAGGCACGAACAATAAGGATTCCTGTGCATATGGTTGAAACAATAAACAAGCTATTGAGGACTACACGGCTGCTTGTTCAAGAATTAGGAAGAGACCCCAAGCCTGAGGAGATTGCAAAGGAGATGCATATTACTCCTGAAAAAGTGATAGAGATTCAAAGGATTTCATTAGAGCCTGTGAGCTTGGAGACACCCATAGGCGAAGAGGATGATTCTCATTTAGGGGATTTTATAGAAGATGAAAAGGCGGCGTCACCTCAAGATAAAGCTGACACGACTGAGTTGACTGAAAAGCTGTTGTCTACGCTGGATACTTTGACACCGAGAGAGGAGATGGTGCTAAGGATGAGGTATGGCTTGGATGACAGGCGGGCAAGGACACTTGAGGAGGTAGGCAGAGAGTTTGGCGTAACCAGAGAGAGGATAAGGCAGATTGAAGCAAAGGCGCTTAGAAAACTAAGACATCCGTCAAGAAGTAAAAAGCTGAAGGATTTTATAGATCAATAAACGAGAAGTGCTTTATGTTTTGCAAAATTAATACAAGTTTGAGAAATAAATGAACAGATTAGGCACAATCATATCACTTATAGAGCCATGCGATATTTTTGCAGACATTGGCACAGATCATGGTCTGATTGCAAGGGCGGCGCTATCTTCATCCAAAAAGGTTGTTGCATCTGATATAAGCGATAAATGCCTGCAAAAAGCAAAAGAATTGTTGAAAGCAAACAAAAACATAGAATTTTTGGTGTCAGACGGCTTAAAAAATTTTACACAAAATCCTGATTTAATTTCTATATGCGGCATGGGCGGGCATACAATAATAGATATACTTTCGGATTATTTTATTAAAAATAAAACAGCAAAATTAATATTGCAGCCGCAAACATATGCGCATATGCTGAGAGAATTTTTAATGAGGAATAATTATTCTATTAAGCATGATATTTTAGCAAAGGAAAAGAAAAAGTTTTATACAATAATAAAGGCTGTTCCAAACACCGATAAACTGGACTCATCACAAATTCTTTTTGGAAAATTTTATAAAGAAAAATGTCCGCTGCTAAAAGAAAAATTACAGCTAGATATAGCAAGACTGCAAAATTATAATGCTATGCAATACCAAGACCTAATCCAAAAAACTAAGGAGGCACTGATATGGCAAGAATAGAAGATATCATCAAAATTATGCAAGAATTTGCACCCGAGCATTTTACTATGCCTGACTATCAAGACAATGTGGGGCTGTTGATCGGCGACAAAGGCTTGCCTGTGCAAAACATCTATTGCTGTCTTGACCTAACAAATGAAGATATTGATAAAGCCATTGCTTTTAAAGCCGAGCTTATAATTTGTCATCATCCGCTTATTTATACCCCCATTAAATCCATAACCGCAGACACAATTTTAGGTGCTAAAATCCTTAGGCTAATCAAACACAGCATAGCTGTTTATTGTGCTCATACAAATCTGGACTTTATAAAAGGGGGGCTTAATGAGTATGCCTGTTCACTTATTTCCTTAAAAAACATGCGTCCTCTTGACCCTTACATATCAACGATGGAAGGCTCCGGGCGCATAGGTGAGCTAGAAAAGCCTGTAGCACTAAGGCAATTAGCAAGTCAAGTATCTGCTATATTCAACGATTCAAGAGTAGATTTTGTGGGAGACCCTGACCATCAAATAAAAACAGTTGCTATGATGAATGGCGGCAGCGGTGACATCAAATATATAGAGCTATCTAAAAAAATGGGGGCTGATTGTTATATATGCGGTGATGTTAGGCACCATATAAAGGTATACGCAAAGGATGCAAATTTTCCTATAATTGAGGTGTCGCACTATCATACAGAGAATATTTATATTCCGCAGTTAGCCAAAATTCTTACAGAAAAAGCCAAGGGCTTTAAGGTGAATATCCACTTTTAGTTTCAAAGCCCTAAAATAAAGGAGCAAATAAATGAAATTTGACAAGCTATTAGAATTTCAAAATCTTGATATATCACTAAAGCGGATTATGCAAGATTTAGAAAAATCTGCTGATGCTCAAAAAATAGAAAAGGCAAAGCAAGAGTTTGCCATAGCCAAAAAGGCAGTTGAGGACAGTGAAAAGGATGCTTTGGCACTGGTTGAGTTTTTTTCTTGTTTAGAAAATGAGTATCAAGACATCCAAAAGAAAATTGACAAGGTGGTTCTTCAAATAGACAAACTAGAAAAGCAGCTAGAAAAGCAGCCTGAAAAGATAGAGGAGCTTGAAAAATTTATCAGTGAATTGTCATTGCTAAAGGGTGCCACCAACAGCATTGGGAGTAAAACCCATGAGAACAAATCAAAGGGTGATGAAACAATTCAAAAATACAAGGCGGCAAGTGAAAGAGCTAAAAAAATAAGAGAGGTTCATGCAAAAGCAAAAGAAAGGCAAGACGCTTTGTTAAAAGAAAAAGAGCTGGAGATTAAAATAATCAATGACGGAATCAAGAAGCTAGAGCCATTGATTGATAAAGAACTGATGACGCAGTATAAAACCTTGGCAGGTGAAGGCAAATATCCTGCATTTGTGGCTGCTCATGTGGACGGCAAAAATTTTTCTTGCAAGGGCTGCGGAATGTCGTTGTCGCAAACAGGGTCATCGGCGCTGAATAGCAAGGGGTATACTAATTGTGAGTCATGCAGAAGAGTCGTATATAAAGGGTAGGGGCAGGTATGAAAATTACAAAGGCTGTTATACCTTGCGGCGGTCTGGGCACACGCTTTTATCCTATCACAAAGGCCGTCCCAAAAGAAATATTGCCTGTCATTGACACACCCTCGCTTCATTATATAATAAACGAGGCGGCGGCAAGCGGCATAACTGATATAATGCTGATTCTTTCTCCGAATAAGGAGATAATAAAGGATTATGTCAGCAAGGAAATTAATAATGTAAACATTGTATATGCTTATCAAAATGAACCGAAGGGAAGTGCTGATGCTGTTTATAAGGCAAAGAGCTTTACCGGAAAGGAGCCGTTTTGTTTGGCATGGGGAGATGACATAATTGATGCTGAAACGCCTGTGATGAAGCAGCTTATGGATGCATTTGCAGATGTGCAGTCGCACATAGTAGGTGTTCAATATTGGTCAGGTGATGATATTATTAGGTACGGAGTGGCTAAATTAGGAAAAGGGAACAATCCCCCTATGACAAATAGGTTTGAAAGCAAATTATTTTTGGCGGGCGGTTTTTTAGAAAAGCCGCAGCTAAAGGATTTGCCGTCAAGGTATGCGGCTTTAGGGCGCTATCTATTGACAAATGAAATTTATGACGAGATAGAGATTACTAAGGCCGGCAAGAACGGCGAGCTGCAGCTGACGGACGCTATCAATTCTTTATGTATTAAATCTCAGGTGTTTGGCTATGACTTTGACGGCAAAAGGTATGATTGCGGTGACAAATTGGGCTTTATCAAAGCAGTGATAGAGCTGGGTCTAAAAAGGGAGTTTGGCAAGGATTTAATAGAATACTTGAGGGAAGTTATAAATTATAATTAAATATCCGACAGTTCGCAATTCCATCCTGTCATAAAACAAAACTAGGACAATGCATTATTTTTAGTGTGTTGATTTAATTTTTTAAGGGTGGAAACTGAAATAGTTTACATCCTTTTTTGATGTAGACACTAAAAAAGCAGGTTGAAATGAAAAAATTTATTAAAAATGAAGTGCAAAAGCTGAAAAAAATGTCAACAAGTGTTTGGTTTAGCGGATTGGTTGCTTTAACAGTGCTGCTGCTTACCATGATGAATTTGTTTGCTATGCGTCCGATTGCTACAAATGGCGGTTTTTTATTGTCCAATGCAGGCATGCTGCTTATTGCACCTGTTTTAGTTATTCAGAATGTAATAGTTGCTGTGTGGGGCGGAAAAACAGCAGCAAGAGTAACAGTGTTTGCAATTATTGTGCAAGTTTTTATTATATTGCTGATACAAATTATAACTTTTTTGCCAAATTTGCCAAGAGGCTATGATTGGGATACAGTATTTGGCGGAAGCTGGGTTTTTATTGTTGCATCAATAATTGCGTTTATTGTCGGGTCAATCTTAAATATTTTTGTATTTGCAAAAATCAAAAATTCTTTAAATAAAAAAATGGGCATCAGCTTAGGCAAGGGATGGAAAAGTATTTATACTATGGCCGCCTTCTTAAGCACCTTGATAGCACAATTTATTGATTCACTTATATTTTTTGTGCTGGCGTTTCAGGTTTTTGCATT
>Ga0131853_10001327_pt1 | contig 44461 bp, 40 predicted proteins | sample TergutLab28metaG_FD_92764 | JGI IMG/M metagenome (GOLD analysis project Ga0131853, IMG submission 92764) | Labiotermes labralis P1 segment gut microbial communities from Petit-Saut dam, French Guiana - Lab288 P1 (version 2) (version 2) | ecosystem: Host-associated > Arthropoda: Insects >... | reverse complement strand
TAAACGTGTGCCACCGGCACACAGCATCCTAGCGTACCCTACGGGTACGCGTCGTCGTCACCGCCTCGATCTGCGATAAATTGCCTCTCAAATCAGTCACCAACGAGATACTAAACAGGCTCTAAAGCAAGGAGGAAGACCCGCTTGAAACTCATAAAGTTCACAACAATCCTTGTCGCCGCGTTTGTCGCTCTGGCGCTGGTACTCACGTCCTGTTTTCAGAATCTGCCGCCCGCGTCCGCACTCACGGAAGCTCAGCAAGCCCAAACCGCCGAGGATATCGCCGCTGACCCGCTTGCGGCAATGCGCGCGGTATTAGAACAATTCCCCAAGCACACAACTAACGACAACCTTCCGATTTACGGCGGTTTCCTGAACTATGGCCTTATGACGCCGTCCCCTCTGCGCGGCGTATTTCACCCTGTCTGGTCGCTCGACGCCTTCGACGGCTGGGTCGGCGAACGCCTGACGGAATCTCTCCTCTCCACCGACGAGAACATGATTCTCAGTCAGGAGGGAATGGCCACATTCGAGGCTGACATCGAAAACAGCACAATTACCCTGACACTGCAACACGACGTCTTCTGGCACGACGGCGTACCCCTGACCATGTACGACCTTGTGTTCTCCTACGAAATCCTGGCGCACCCCGACTATGACGGAGGACGCTTCGGCCCCACCATCACCAATGTCATCGGCGTTTGCGAATACAGATCAGGCGCCGCCGACCACATCTCCGGCCTGATCGTATCGGACGAAGGCCGCACAATAGCGATGCGCTTCCATTCGCTTACGCCCACGAATTTTTACGGCTCCGGCATATGGCTGTGGCCAACGGCCAGACATCACTTCGATGGGATCCCCGTAGCCGAAATGAGCTCACACCCACACGCGCGCCACCAGACCCTTGGCACGGGGCCGTTTATGGCGGGTTCCTACATTCCCGGCGAGGGGATACAGTTGCTTGCCAACCCCGGCTACTGGCAGGGCGCGCCCAGGCTCGAGGGCATCAATGTCGAGGTAATCCACCCGGAGCTCGTGCCGCTGGCTATGCAGGAAGGCCGCTTCGACATATCCGGCTTTTCGCCCCAACAGTTCGCCGACTTCCAGAACCCGTCAAACTTCAAGTATCTCGCGGAGATATCCCAGTCGTTCAGCTACACGGGATTCCGCTTCGGCCGCTGGGACGCCGATACAAACGAAATCGACATGTACCGCACCAACATGGATAACGTGTACCTGCGCCGCGCGATTGCCTACGCAATCGACCACACCCAGCTCGGCCAACTGATGTTCGGCGGTCTGCGCTTCCCCGCGACTTCCGTCGTGCCGCCGTTTCACGCGCATGTACTCGACACCGGCGTACCCGGATACCTCCACAACCCCGAACGCGCGCGCCAGATCCTTGACGAAGCAGGTTTTATCGACATCGACGGCGACGGCTTCCGCGCGAACCCCGACGGCTCTCCCCTGGTAATCACATGGGCAACCATGTCCGGTGAAAACGACGACATATTCACCCAATTCAAAATACAGCAATGGGCCGCGGTCGGCCTCAACGTCCAGCTTTTCCAGGGACGCACGCTCGATTTCAACCAGTTTTACGATTACATCGAGCACGACAACGACGGCAGCCGCATCGATATGTTCGACGCCGCCTGGTCTGTGGGACTGGCCCCAAATCCCCGGGACGTCTGGGGCCACAACACCGTACTGAACTTCACCCGCTATACCTCGCCGCGCTTTCGCGAAATCTTCGAGCGCATGGCCTCCCCCGACATGTGGGACGACGACCTGCGCCGCCAGGTATTCAACGACTGGCAATGGGCCTTCTACGAGGAAATACCGGCCATCCCCACGCTCTGGCGCGTCGAGCCCGTCGCCGTCAACAACCGCGTACGCAATTTCAGTCTTATCCGCAAGGACGGCACAAGTCAGGTCTCCCTTGGCGCGTGGCACTTGATCGAACTCACCCGGGATACGCCTTACGCGCGCTGATGTTTTTCTTAACTTCAACCTGTAACTATCCGATATATAAACGTAGGTGTCAAACATACCGACAGGAGGCTTACGCATGAACTCTATAACCAACAGCACAATGCAGACAAACTCATACAGCAATTATCAATCCGGCAGCAAAAATATCGACAAATTGATTCAATTGCGGCACAACGTCCAAAACAACGCCGTAAGCGAGGACGACCTGCCGCAGAGGATGTGGACGCCTGAACGCTCCGGCAGCTTCTTTGTCAGACTGTATTTCGGAAGCGAAAGACAGCCGGATGAACACGGCAGTTTCAGCTTCACCCAGCGGATCGAAAACATAAGCCGGATGTATATGAAAATAAGGGACGAGCTTCTCGAAAATCACGGAGATAATCCCGATGAATTGTACAGGCAGTTGGGAGAGCTTAACACAGCTTTTGAAGGCGCGCTGCGATCCATTGCCGGATTATCGGTAGGCGTCCCCAAGCAGAGGATACTTCCCCTTACGGTAACCTACACCGAAGCCGACAAAGCCGCATTCGAGCGGAAATATAGAGAAGCCGAGCAATTCAATCAAGCTATACGCAATGTATTCCAAAATTTCAGCAACAACATGCTGCGGCACATGGACGCGTTTTTCATCAGCTTTATTGAATATGCCAAGGATAACGACTTCGACACGGCATTCGGAAACAGCATGGCGCACCTGAACGCCGCTGAAACAACGTCGCTTGAGGAAATATCGTTCACGGACATGCTTAAAATTGTAGAAACGCTGCAAAACAGAGCCGTCGAATTTGACGACGAAGGCCGGCCCGTCAGATTCAGATACGCGACATTTGAGGACGCGCTTTGGGCTCTTGCTAGAAATCAGGATATCTCGGCCATTATAACCGATCATATGATGATGATTTTAAGGGGATAAATGAGAAACAGCATCCGTGCCATGTGGCTTGGATGCTGTTTTTTAGTCTTCCTCGTCTCTGAAATCAAAGAGCTTCTTTACGGGTATGTCCAAAGCGTCGGCAATTTTCAATAGAGTTCCAAGTGCCATACTATGGAATTTATCTGCATTTTCGACATTCGCTATTGTATTTCGGCTTAAATCAACCATTTCAGCTAACTGTTCCTGTGTGAGACTTCTCAATTTTCTATAATATGCAACATTTAGCCCAATCTTTATCAATATATGATTATATTTTGCATCTACCTTCTTCATTGGCATCTATGAACCACCCCTCTGCAATTATATATACATATGTAATTCTCATATATCAACTTCAAATTTTTATATGACAAATAGTAAGTTACATTCAACATTGACATATAGCGCTTGTTCATATATAATTGCAAAGGGTGAGAATATATGGAGAATAATAATTCACTGAGCAATTTACTCATAGAAATTGCCCAAGAAAGACAGTTCAGCTTGCGGGCCTTTGCGAAAGTCTTGGGAATTAGCCATGCTTACATCGGAAAACTTATGGCCGGTGTAAATCATCGAAGCAATAGGAAAATTAGCCCGACCATCGACACACTGCTTAAAATCGCGGACGCGCTGGAAATCCCGCGCGAGGAATTTTTGAGGAAATGCGGCTATTTTGACAAGCGTCCCGGCCTGGAAAATAAATTGATATAGTCCTTGACTTTTGCGCCATGCGGTGGTAAACTGTTTCACAGTGCCATGAAATGGCGCTATTTTTGACGAACTTTTAAGGCAGAACGCAAATTTATCACAAATTTCAGGGAGGTGTATTATGCCAACATTTAACCAGTTGGTCAGGAAGGGCAGGCAGACGAACGTAAAGAAGTCTACCGCCCCCGCGCTGCAAAAGTCGCTTAACACATTGAAGCGCAAACAGTCCGACGCGTCCAGCCCGCAAAAGCGCGGCGTCTGCACGTCGGTCAAGACGGCTACGCCCAAGAAGCCTAATTCGGCTCTGCGCAAGATCGCCAGGGTGCGCCTTAGCAACGGCATGGAAGTCACAGCCTATATCCCGGGCGAAGGCCACAACCTTCAAGAGCACAGCACCGTGCTGATAAGGGGCGGCAGGGTTAAGGACGTACCCGGCGTGCGTTACCATATAATCCGCGGTACGCTCGACACGGCCGGAGTCGCCAAGCGCGGAAGATCGCGCTCGAAGTACGGCGCCAAGCGCCCCAAGGAAAAGAAGGCTTAGCCGCAATAAATCCGTAACGCCAACGCTTTTGAATTGTTGCCATGAGCATAGCATATCCCTTCTGCCTTAGGATATAGATACGCCGTGGCGCGTTCGAGGCCGGAGCATATATTGTTCCGAAGGCCACGAGTACCGTTGATATTAATTTGCAGGCTGCGGCCTGCAGAAATTAAGGAGGGAAGATTCGTGCCACGTAAAGGACATGTTTCTAAAAGGGAAGTTCTACCAGATCCCCTTTACTTAAACAAGATCGTCACGAAGCTTATTAACACCGTCATGCTGGACGGTAAGAAGGGCGCGGCCCAAAAGATCGTATACAAGGCGTTTGATATCGTAGCCGAAAAGAAGGGCGTCAAGGCTATCGACGCTTTCGAGGAAGCTATGAACAACATCATGCCGATCCTCGAAGTCAAGGCGCGCCGCGTAGGCGGCGCCACATACCAGGTTCCGATTGAAATCCGCCCCGACAGGCGTCAGGCTCTGGGCCTCCGCTGGCTTATAACCTATTCGCGCAGACGCGGCGAAAAGACCATGCAGGAGCGCCTTGCCGGCGAAATATTGGACGCCACCAACAACACGGGCGGTTCCGTAAAGCGTAAGGAAGAAGTGCACAGAATGGCCGAAGCCAACAAGGCTTTCTCGCACTACCGCTGGTAATAATTTACCGATCAACACGGACGAAAGGAGAAATGATTAAGTGTCTGCTAGAGCTTTCCCACTGGAACGAACCAGAAATATTGGGATAATGGCGCACATAGATGCCGGAAAGACGACTCTTACCGAGAGAATTTTGTTCTATACAGGCCGCACCTATAAAATCGGGGACACGCACGAAGGTACCGCCACCATGGACTGGATGGAGCAGGAGCAGGAAAGAGGAATTACCATTACGTCGGCGGCGACCACGACCCAGTGGGAGGACACCCGTATAAACATCATCGACACGCCGGGGCACGTTGACTTCACCGTAGAAGTCGAACGGTCGCTTCGCGTACTGGATGGCGCGGTGGGTGTGTTTTGCGCGAAAGGCGGTGTGGAGCCGCAGTCCGAGACTGTGTGGCGTCAGGCCGATAAATATGGGGTTCCCCGTATGGCGTTCGTCAACAAGATGGACATCATGGGGGCGGACTTCGCCAACGTAATAAGCATGATTAAGGAGCGGCTGGGCGCGAACCCCGTGGCTCTCACCCTTCCAATCGGGGCGGAGGATACCTTCAAGGGCATCATTGATCTGCTTGAAATGAAGGCATATATATACAATGACGACAAGGGTCAGGACATTTCCGTAACGGAAATTCCCGCCGATTACGCCGACCGCGCCGAGGAATACCGCCAGAACATGATCGAGTCCGTGGCGGAAACCGACGAGGACTTGATGGAACGCTATCTTGGCGGGGAAGAACTGCCCGTGGACGAGCTCAAGGCGGCTATCCGCAAGGCTTGCATCTCCACCGAGATCACCCCTGTGCTGTGCGGCTCGGCGTATCGCAACAAGGGCGTCCAGAAGCTGCTGGATGCTGTTGTCGCGTACCTTCCGGCTCCCACGGACATCGAGGCCATCAAGGGCGTCGACCCGGACAACGACAAGGAAATCGAGCGCCACGCCTCCGACGAGGAGCCGTTTTCTGCGCTTGCGTTCAAGATAATGAACGACCCGTTCGTGGGTAAGCTTGCGTTCTTCCGCGTGTATTCGGGCGTGCTGGATTCCGGCAGCTATGTGTACAACTCCGTGAAGGGCAAGAAGGAGCGCATCGGGCGTATTTTGCAGATGCACGCCAACCACCGACAGGAGATCGAGCGCGTATACGCGGGCGACATCGCCGCGGCCGTCGGTTTAAAGTTCACAACCACAGGCGATACTTTGTGCAACGAGGACGAAGAGGTCGTACTCGAGTCCATGAACTTCCCCGAACCGGTCATCAACGTGGCTATCGAGCCTAAGACAAAGGCCGGGCGCGACAAGATGGGCATCGCCCTGCAAAAGCTGGCAGAGGAAGACCCGACTTTCAGAACCTATACTGACACCGAGACAGGCCAGACCATCATCGCCGGAATGGGCGAACTGCATCTGGAGATCATCGTGGACAGGCTCCTGCGCGAGTTCAAGGTCGAGGCCAACGTAGGCCGCCCGCAGGTCGCCTACCGCGAGACATTCCGCAAGTCCGCCGACGTCGAGGGCAGGTACATCAAGCAGTCCGGCGGACGTGGGCAGTACGGCCATTGCAAGATCAAGTTCGAGCCGATGAACGCCAACGACAGCGAGAACTCGTTTGAGTTCATCAACGGCATCGTGGGCGGCGCGATTCCCAAGGAATACATTCCGGCAATCGAGAACGGCATCAAGGAAGCCATGCATTCCGGTACTATCGGGGGATACCCGGTGCTGGGCGTGCGCGCGACCCTCTACGACGGCTCGTACCACGATGTAGACTCGTCCGAAATGGCATACAAGATCGCAGGCTCAATGGCGTTTAAGGAAGCGATGCGCAAGTCCGACCCCGTGCTTCTCGAGCCCATCATGAAAGTCGACGTTACCGTGCCCGAGGACTACATGGGCGACGTAATCGGCGACATAAACAGCCGCCGCGGACAGATAGAGGGCATGGAGGCGCGCAGCAACGCGCAGGTTATACACTCATTTGTGCCGCTGGCCGAGATGTTCGGCTATGCCACGGACCTCCGCTCAAGAACGCAGGGCCGCGGCGTATACGCCATGGAAATCGACCACTACGAGCCTGTGCCAAAGTCTATCCAGGAAAAGATAGCGTCGGGCAAAGCCATCGAGTAACAAAATTTAAATTTACTATTGCAAAATGTGGGTTTGTTTACTATAATAGCTTTAATGTAGCCCACATGGTTCATAGTTCATTAATGTAGTAACGAGGAGGATAAACAAACATGGGAAAAGCAAAATTTGAAAGAAACAAGCCGCACGTTAACATCGGCACCATAGGCCACGTTGACCATGGCAAGACAACTCTTACCGCAGCCATTACCAAGACTCTGTTCGACAGGTACGGCCTTGGCGCGGCGGTCGCTTTCGACAAGATCGACAAGGCTCCCGAAGAAAAGGAGCGCGGCATCACCATTTCCACAACTCACGTTGAATACGAGACAAAGAACCGCCACTACGCTCACGTAGACTGCCCGGGCCACGCCGACTATGTTAAAAATATGATTACCGGCGCCGCGCAGATGGACGGAGCTATCCTTGTAGTTGCCGCCACAGACGGCCCTATGGCCCAAACGCGCGAGCACATCCTGCTTGCCCGTCAGGTAGGCGTTCCCAAGATCGTCGTATTCATGAACAAGGTCGACGCCGTTGACGACGAAGAGCTCCTTGACCTCGTCGAAATGGAAATCCGCGACCTGCTTAACCAGTACGAGTTCCCGGGCGACGACACCCCGATCATCAGAGGCTCCGCGCTGCACGCGCTCAACGATACCTCCAGCGCATGGGGCGACAAGATCGTTGAAATGTTCGACGAAATCGACGTATATATCCCTACTCCCGAACGCGACACAGACAAGCCGTTCCTTATGCCCGTCGAGGACGTATTCTCGATCACCGGCCGCGGAACCGTTGCAACGGGCAGGGTAGAGCGCGGTACGCTCAAGATTCAGGAAGAAGTCGAAATCCTCGGCCTTACCGAAGAGAAGCGCAAGGTCGTCGTAACCGGTATCGAAATGTTCCGCAAGCTGCTTGACAGCGGCCAGGCAGGCGACAACGTCGGCGTACTTCTGCGCGGCGTGCAGAGAACGGACATCGAAAGAGGTCAGGTTCTCGCGAAGCCCGGTTCCATCACCGCCAATACCATCTTTAACGCCCAGGTATACGTTCTTTCCCAGGAAGAAGGCGGACGCCACAAGCCCTTCTTCAATAATTACCGTCCGCAGTTCTACTTCAGAACCACCGACGTTACCGGCGTAATAAGCCTTCCCGAAGGCGTAGAAATGTGTATGCCCGGCGATCATATCGAAATGAAGATCGACCTCATCACGCCTATCGCTATGGAGCAAGGTCTGCGCTTCGCTATCCGCGAAGGCGGCAGAACCGTCGGAGCCGGTACTGTAGCCAGCATCATTAAATAAATTATCAGCCGTACCAGGATATCAGGAAAGGATTGGACTCTGTGTCCACAGGGTTTAGTCCTTTCTTTATTTGAATTAAAAGGAATGTGACACTAAAAATTCCATAGTTTTTCTACAATATAACTTGACAGAATACGTCTATTATGATACGATTATATAATGCAGTGAATACACTTTAATCTTTGGGAATAAATTAACAAGCTCATTCTAAAAAAATTTTCATGAACCATTCTTCCAAACGGAAATGTTGTGGGTCTATATATGTATCAAAAACATTTTTGTACTTTATATTCACCTTATAAATTTCCGTGAATTGGAAAAGGAGTGGCAAATTATATGGATAAGGATAAGAAGCATACTACCTCGGCATCGGATAGTATGTCCGACCAAGCAGTAATGAAGCAGATTCTTGACCAGTACGCAAAAGAAACAATAAGCGAGGATCGGGCCAGGCATGTTCATATGCCCATAATCAAAATGATCGAAGAGGGCAGGTTCGACAAGCCTCGCCGTGTTTCGTGGTGGCCGCAGACGCTTGCGTCAATGGCTGCTGTGGCGGCTATAGCTATAGTCGCGACGTTTTCGCATAGCGATACAACAAGGTACGACAACTCGCACGTCGGGACTCTCGTGGAAATACCGGACGCAGGCATCCCGCTTGCCGGTACTCCTTTTGAGGGGCATGAGCCGGCCAGCTTTGTAATAATGCCGGAAGACGGCTTTGTGTTTACGCTTATCAATGAAGCTAATCAAGAAACATTCTATCTGGAAACAGTGGGAAGCGACGGCTCCTACACATTCACCGGCGTGCCCGATGGGAACTATCGTCTTATGGCTCTCGCGCCTTTGGCCGCGCAGAGTGTGGAAGTCGGCAGGCTGTCCGTATTGAATGAAAGAGTAGAAATGCTCCCTTAAATCATTTTGAAAGGGTGTTGACACAGAATATGCTTAACCCTATGGGCGGAAAACACTCAGAAAGCAGTGATTCAAACGTCCGCGCGGAGATAGAGGCATTGGCTGAGAAAGCATCAAGGGGTGACAATAAAGCACTCAGCAAGTTGATAGAGAGTATCTCCAAGAGCGTTTTGTTTCAGTTGACATACCTCCTAAGCGATAAATCCAGTGCGGAAGACGTGTCGCAGGAGGTATTAATTCGCGTGTGCGAAAATATACGCGGGCTGCGAAATCCAAAGGCTTTCAAGGGATGGCTTGCCCGCATCATAGTCAATGAAAAGAACCGGCACTTGGCTAAATATTTAAAGCTGGGCGGCTCAGTGAATATCGATGACTATGTGGAAAACATGGAAGACAGCCATTCCCGCCCGTATGAGCGCGTTGAGAACGAAGAGCTTCACAAAACTGTGATGGGGGTTGTATCCGACTTGCCGATACGCCAGAGGGAAGCTATCATTCTGCATTATTACAATGATCTAAGCGTCACGGAAGTAGCTAAGTTTATGGACATTACGACTCAGAGCGTTTCAAAAAATCTGTCAATAGCACGGGAAAAACTTAAACGCGAACTGGGAAGCCAATTGTTTAATTCCGAAGCTCGTGATTTTGTCGCCCATGAGTCCATGACCTGACAGCGCACATAAAAACATATACTATATATATATTAGAAATAGAATATACCGAGAATATGAGAATACATACGGAAACAAGCGGTGTATGAAAAGTTACCATAAAAAAGTTAAAAATTTTTGAGAAGTTGTTCTACAAAATGTGGATATTATGTGTCTATAATATCAAAGAGCAAATAACACAGCCTCATCGCGAATAACAAAAAACAAAAAAAGTCAGACATAACCGTTACTATAAAATATATCGAAAATACATACGGAAACAAGCGGTGTACGGAAAGTTACCATAAAAAAATTTAAAACTTTCGAGAAGTCGTTCTACCAAATAAGGATGTTATGTGTCTATAACATCAAGGAGCAAATAACGCAGCCTGATCGCGAATAGCAAAAAATCAGGTAACAAACATATAATCGTTACTATAATAGATGAGGTGAGTAATGATGAAATTGCGCCGGATACTATGTTCGATTTTGACAATAGCCATTGTCGCGCTGACTTGTTCCCCTGCGGTAGGGGTGTTCGCACAGAGCAACAGCCCGGTCAGAAGTCCCGCGGGAATTACCTTCAGATCCTCTGAAAACTATGTGGTAAGGTTCAACTCAAACTTCCCCAGCGGCATTAACAATACAATAGAAGTAACTGTTGCGCCCGGCGCAATGGTAGGCGGGAATATGCCGAGCTTCGTGAATCCCACGGGTTTCGGGTTTAGCCGCTGGACATTCACTCAGGACGGCAGCGGCTCTCAGTTTACCGCGGCCACACCGGTTACGGCGTCTGTGGACGTCTTCGCCCAATGGGTTCCCGAGGGCGGCGGAAATGGTACTAACGGAGGCAATGGCGGCAACGGTGCTCCTCCCCCGCCACCAGGCCCAGGCGATAATGGCGAGAACGGTATAAATGGTGAAAACGGAGACAATGGCGCTAACGGTGGTGGTAATGGAGGCAACGGTGGCAATGGTGGCAACGGCGATCCCGGAACCCCAGTCGGCCCTGTCGATCCGGCTCCGCCCGCAGACCCTGAAATACCTGAAATAGAGGAAATCGCAGCTCTGACAGAAGAGACGGATGAAATTGATCTTATCGGACTTGGCGACGGCGGTCTTCCACTGGCGTTCCTTGACGGCACGGTGCCGGAGGAGGGGCTTGTGGAAGAGGTAGAATATCCAGTCGGTGAAACCGATCAGGACTTGGTCTGGATCGACGACCAAAACATACCCCTTCTAGGTATAAATAATATATCAATCCCGCTGTACGGCCCCTGGGGAATAGCGACATGGGCGCTGATGAACCTGATCCTGGGCATACTCGGAGCTATAGCGGCAATCGTGGCAATAATACGCTCGATGGCGCAAAGAAGACGCGACCACCGCGATGATCTCGACAGAGTCGAGGCTGAATATATAGATCACGAGAATCTGCCTCACGCAAAGCTTGAAAAAGATAGAAGACGCCAGATGATGGCTTGGATGTCAACGGCAAGCTTCACCGGCATACTGGGAATGATCCTGTTCATGATTACTCAGGACATGACAAGAACCTTGGTTCTTGTAGACCTCTGGACAATAGCCCATGTAGTGCTCTTTGCGATAGGCGTCATGTCCCTCACAAAAGTACTTAAAACGCACCGCAAGGACAAAGACGGCAAGGATACCGACCCGAACATAGGCGATGAACTCCACGCCTAAAGTATTACCCTTCCAAAGTTATTTTATGTAATAATCATAAAATAAATAGTACCACAAAAAAACAAAAAAAATTGGAGGAGTAACAATGAAAAAGAAACTTGTAGCACTTGGCCTCATACTTAGCTTGACCCTCTCCGTGAGTGCGGTCGCTTTTGGTAACACTAATGACGCCGATTCAGAAGCAGGCATTGACTTCGTCGATGGAATTGGAGACGACGACCAAGGCGTATATGATCCGTATGATCCTAATGTCCCCACTCCGCCGACTGATCCAGGTTTTTGGGATTCCCTTCAGTCAATCGACCTTTACTTCGGCGAACACGACCGTGCAATGACAGATATGAGCTATCACTCTTATTATGATGGCGGTACAAGGGCCGGAATGGCTGTTGTGTCCCGTTTCAACGGCTGGGTGGTAAATGTTTCAATAAGTGAGTTCACACTTGAAACCGACGCTTATACTCTTGACGGCTTTGACATGAATATGCATGAACATGCTGTTGTAGAATACGGAAACTCCAGCATCAATACTAATAATATAAACATTGCTGCAGATGTCAGCGCCGACATCGCCTCCGGCAGCCGCGGATTTATGGGCGCTGACTTTAACGCTATACTGAACGTTGTCGGCGGTACCGACGACGAAGGCCATGCGCAGGCAGATCTGTTCTGGGCGTTTATACCCGGCCAGCCCTCCTAAATCATATATACGCAGAATTTAAAGCAAATCTGAAATAAATAACTGAGGTTGCCGAAAACCCTTTAAATTGGCTGGGAGGATATCAAAAAATGCGAAAAATAACCCGTCTTATCATAACAACAGTAGTATTCCTGGCCTCAATGTTAGCCTTGGCTTTTACAGCCAAGGCTAACATTGGGGGGTTTTCGGTAACACCTGTTTTCCCGGAAGGCCAAAACCCCCAGACACAGGGGTTTTTCGATGTTACGGTTGTTCCCGGTCAAATCCAGGAAATCGGTGTCAACGTGAGCAATCCCGGCGATGAAGATATTCTGGTGGATATAAGCCTTCTGACCAGCGGAACAAACCGAAACGGAATTGTGGACTATACAGCGCCGGGAATTCCCGATGAAACGATGGCTAACCCCTTTTCTGAAATTGCTTCTCTGGGAATTGACGGAGACGCGGTTCTCGTACCGGCCGGTCAAAGCGTACACGTACCGATATTCATCGACATCCCTGCCGAAGGCTTTGACGGCGTGATCCTTGGCTCGATTCATGTGCTTCTTAGTATTACCGACGAAGAACGGGCCGCCGGTGGAATGATAATAAACCGTTTTGCCAACATATTGGTGGTAATGCTTCGTGACAGAGATACCGTTATAAATCCCGACTTTATGCTGGGGGATGTGGGAGCACGCGTTGTAAACCACAGAGCCTCTATCGTGGCGGAAGTGCGCAACATACAGCCAAGACTGACCATGGGCGTTACGGCCCACGCGCAGATATACCCCGCGGGTGGCAATGAACCGATTTTCGCAAGGTCAAATGTAAACGTCGACTTTGCGCCCAACGCGATTTTCAATTTTTCGATGATGGACGAAATGGGCTTCGGGCTGCAGCCTGGCAACTACCTCGCAAGAATACTGCTTGAACACGACGGGACTAGCTGGGATTTTGAACGCGAATTTGAAATATTGCAAGCGGAAGCGGCCAACGTAAACGCAGCCGCGGTAAACCAGCAGCAAATGCCGACGGGCGGCGCAGGCCCGGGGGGGATGGCGCCATGGATGATGGCCGCTATAGCGGGCGGCGTCCTTGTGGTCGCCGGGGCCGGCGTTGCATTCATGCTTAAATCGAAAGTCGCGGTTGCGACCGCGAACAGCGCAGGCGCTGCGGCAAACGCGGATTTTCAGATGCGTATGGAAGCGCGTATGAAGGAATTGGAAGCCGCAAAGCAGCAGGACATATCCAGTAAAATTACCGACCCCACCGACAAAGAAAAGACCATGGATCAATTAAAAAACATGGACAAAGAGGAACTCATGCGCTTGATGCAGCAATTGCAGGATAAGAAATAGCGCCGGTAAACGCATCCAACCTTTGAAAATATTGTGCCGAGCCAATACTGAACGGTATATCTTGATAAAATTTATAAAATTTAAATTTGTCTGGTGAATTGTTCTACCAAATGACTCTCCTTTGTGTCTTAATTAGTACGAGTGAAGTACCGCTTAGGAGTACTTATACACGACTATTTATTGAAAGGGGTATTTAAAATGATGCACAAGATCCCCATTAAACCACATAAAATATTCGCGACCTTCCTAGCGATTGCTATGATTATGGGCGTATCGCACAGCGGTATAATCTTTGCCGACTACGTTGGAAGTGAATCGTCATATTCGTCTTCTGAAGACGATGGCGGCAATGGTTCCAATGGTGGTAACGGCTCTAACGGAGACAATGGTTCAAATGGAGATAACGGCTCTAATGGAGATAACGGCTCCAATGGAGACAACGGCCATAATGGCGACAACGGCTCCAACGGAGACAACGGCTATAACGGAGACAATGGTTCCAATGGAGACAATGGCTCCGAAGATGACGAGGAAGACGAAGAAGAGGACGAGGAAGAAGACGAAGAACCGGAATACGGGCTTGTAGTTGTGCCCGAACTGCCGATACTGCCGGGAGCCCCCGGCAGCCGCGCCGAGCTACTCTTCAGCTTTGGCGGCGACCTTCTCATAAGCTTGGAAATGTACGACCGCGAGAATGGCGATATCGAGTGGCTGTTCCTCAGAGACGTTACCGTCATCGACGAGAATGACGAAGTAGTCGAACTCGTAAGACTTGAGTCCGACGGCGGTTTTGACATATCCGCGGGAGTGGGAGCCGGGTTTACCATTACATACGCGGCCGACCACCCCGAAACAAATGAAATGTTTACCGCAGATCGCCAAGTCGTTATTGCAGACGACGGTGCTGTGGAAGAAGACTTGGAATCTTGGGTAAGGTTCAGATTTGACGATCTTGTAATTGAAGTGAGTGAACTTCATTCAGATGCCGACACAGACGCGATTTTGCTTCAAGAGGTAATTGCTCTTGACCAGGACGGCGAAGACGTCACATACAGCGTTGTCATTGTGGACGACGGAGGCTTTGCCGACTACGTACAAGAAAACTTTGCGGATATCATTACATTCGATGATGGTGTCGAAGACGAGCCGTTATTCATAATGTACGACGTCTACCTTGAAGAAGTCGATTATATATTCTCAACAGAAATAGTATACATGGTCGAAGACGACGAAACAGGCGAACAGTTCCTGAGCGCGCCAAGGGCGCTGACTGTAAGGTTCGCCGGGGTTCAGCCGTCGAACATAGATACTTCTGCACTGGTTCGTAGATCAGCAGACAGCGTCGCGGAACTTGAACGTTTGCTAAGAGAAGAATCTCAGCCCCGTCTCGCTATAGATATCACCGGTATTGGGGAGGCTACGTTAACCCACGCTTTAAATATCAATGTCAACACTACCGGTTTGGGCAACAACAGGATATTCATTTACGCAAGAAATGATGTAATACTGCGCGCGCCAGCTTCAAGGCACTTTGAAATTACCAGCGGTCACCTTACGCTATCCGGCAGGATTACTCTTGACGGTATGGGTCTGGCAGGCGGTATAGGCGGCATTAATAACGCAGCCGGCGGCGGCGTTGATCTCGGCGTCCAGCACCCTGATAATCCGAACAATCCGAATAGTTCCCCTTCCGGTGGAAATTCAACTCACGCGTATCATGTTCTTCAAGGATCAAGGGGATTTGCCGGCGGTATCCGTATTACAAATATAGCAAGCCGGCCTGCTATAAACACAGGAGCCCTAGCTATTCGCTACGGTACAGATATAAGCCATAGTGGGCGCGGTATTCAAGCCGGATCGTTTGCCATGCATTTAAATACCCACGGAGGTCTTCACGGACACTTCCTTGGCGCAACTATCCGCAATACGACCGTGCAAGGCCCTCATTTCGGTCTTCCTGGCGGCGTTCAAACCTGGGGCGTGCCATTGCCTCCCACTGTTATTCCCGGCGCCGGAAATGGAATCATACAGGCAGGCTCACTCAACATCTTCGGCGGAAGAATAGACGGCCAAGGCGATCCTCAGCGCTGGATAGGCCTTAGTGTAGTTGACGGCCTACAAAACGCCAGATATGTTGACATAGGGTTTAACAATGGGCCGTATAATGAACTTAGAGCCAAAGAGTATCGTATTGACGCACAACCTTTCCAGATAAATCCTCCGCGTCATGAACACTTCCTGCAACTTACCGCAAGACCAGGGTTGCGTTTCGTAAGACTAGAGTATCACACCGGCCCCGTAGTATATTTGAGAGGCATAGGCGGTGGAAACGTCACAACCGATTCCGCCCAGGCTCACGCATGGTCTGCCCAATCGGGAGAAACGGAAGTGCACTTCGATCACATTGCTCGGACTGGGTTTTTAACGCCTGGCGCAAATCTTCCGAATGGTGCGGTATTAATTAATGTAACAGCCGTGTTTGATCCAATACCACCCCGCGAAATAGAACTTCTTGTTGTCGGCGGCGACCTTGGAACAAATCAGTCCAACTGGAGTCATGTTGCGGTAGCGTATGAAGGCACAACGCTTGAATCGGGATTAACAGCAGGCGAACACACTATCGTGTGGACACCTAATCAGGCGGCGGACGCCGCGCGGCAGCTCCTCGTAACACCGACCGCAATAGCGCCAAGTGAGCTGCTATCCGTCAGAGCCGAATTCGACAGCGGAACCATCATCAATATTGACGGAACTACTGTCCCAGGCGGGGGAGTTTTAATCCCTTACGTCGGAGATCATGGCGCGGAGCTGGAACGCATAACCGTAACGTTTGCTTATCACCGTCATGTTGACCTTACTATAAGGATGATTGATGAAGACGGGATACTGCGTAAAATCGACGTAGACCCAAGCGCCGTTGATGTAAGATTCCATGGCAGCTCCAATCTTCTTGTCGATGGGGCAACATCTTCCACAACCTTCGGATGGCTCGTCGGCGCGGAGGAAAGCCCGTTTATCAGCGTAACCGCAAGGCCCGGCTGGGGGGTAAGAGTACATGACATTCGTCACGTACACGTAGCTCAAGCTATACCCGACAGCTCTAGGGCCGCTGCTCTGACACAGGATATAGAGAGCCTGAGCGGTGGGGAAAAAGTCGCTACGTTCCCGATTACTCAAACAACTCCCGGTACTGTGCATGAGCTTAGAGAGATAATAGTTGATTTCGCTGCAGCTCCGTTGCGTCCACAAGTTGGGGGCCTGGAATTTGGCAGACATCCGTTGCCGTTGTCTACAGCGGTAATCCAGGCAGTCGATGCCGCACAGATCAACAGAGACAGAGGCTGGCTGGAATATCTGGTGCAGGAGCACGGACGCGTTGTTACCGAACCAAACGATACGGCCATTACACTCAACAACTTTGACCGTCATCCCACTGGTTGGGAAGTAGTGGTTAGCGCAGGAGCCCATCATTCGGATACCGGCAACACCGTGCTTGCCAGTATGCTGCGTGTCGGAGGAAGGTCGATATTCGGCGGTAATACGGAGCCTGTACTGCGCTACAATGATCTCGACGCCGGAAACGTCACAATCTCACGGACATGGCAGCAATTGCACGACGCCGGCCGCGGATTCTCGGTAGCGGTTGATACAGACTTGGTAATATCCGGTCATTACTATCAAGCTAGTATTTACTGGAGCTTCATCCCCGGTCAGCCCGGCGGTTCGGAGCCAGACCCGGAGCCAGGATACCGTATGGTAAGGTTCCACTCAAACCTACCTAACGGTACTAATAACACAGTACAAGTGATGGTTGAGCCTAACTCAACTGTAGACTTTGGGAACATACCAAGTTTTACATCTCCTCCAGGCTTCATGTTTAGCCATTGGTCATTGACACAAGGCGGCAGTTCCGTGTTTACCCCGAATATGCAGATTACACAGCCAATCTTGGACGTATATGCATAGTGGGTGGGTATTATGTAATCAGTGATGATGTTGATGCTCCCCCGAGGTGGTAAATTAAATATAGGTTGCTAAAATCTTTGACAGGCACAATAATAAAGCGGGCAGTTCCGTCGCTTGGCGGCAAATCTGCCCGCTTTTATTTGATGGAGACTATGTATGAATCGCAGCATCTCAATCCGTGAACTCTTGCACATATCATTATTTGTAACCGTCACTGCTGTATGTGCGCAGATTGCCATACCAATGCCGGGCGGCGTGCCTATGACGCTTCAGACCTGGGCGATATCGCTTGCAGGTATTGTGCTGGGAGCCAAGAACGGTACTTTGGCGACGCTTGTATACGTGCTGCTTGGCGCGGTCGGAGCTCCTGTGTTCGCAGGTTTTTCCGGCGGCCTTGGAATCATCGCGGGGCCTACGGGCGGGTTTATACTTTCGTTCCCGCTTATGGCTCTGACCGCCGGCATCGGCGAGGGCAAGGGTTCGGTTTCCCGGCTGGTGTGCGGACTTATCGCCGGAACGGTAATCAACTTCGCCGCGGGTATGCTCTATTTCAGCCTTATTACCACCGCCGGCTTACAGACCGCATTTGCCGTTGCCGTGCTTCCCTTCATACCATCGGCCGTACTCAGGATTATTCTGCTCCCGGCAATAGGCAGAAGCATTAAGTTTGCCTTGGCGAAAAACAATATAATACTTGACAAACGTGTATAAATATTATAAGAGCCTATCCAACAATAACGGCGAAACGATTTTTTGAGATTTTTGTCGTAGTGCTAGGAAGCTGCGACGCCCGGGGTCCCCGCGAAGCCCGGTTTTGGCTTCGTGGGGTGGACTGAGCGAACCCGCAGTGGTTCGCAAAGGATGCTGTGTGCCGGTGGCACACGTTTAGCATCCGAAGCGCCAGCGCGGGCGGAGTAGCTGACGACGCAATGCGGCAAAAAGCCAAAAAAGCGTGAAGCCGTTTATTGTTGGATAGGCTCTTAGTAAATATATTCGACTTCTTGCTGCCATTGCGGGCTTGACCCGCGTCATGCGTGAGGTATGCCGTCGAAGCATTGATCTTCTTGGGGTTGCGTGGTGCGGCTCCCAAGAAGATTTTTGCAATTTGTCGCATACATAAAGTGGACAGGCATGAATAGAATATGGTAGAATAAATTTATATAGTGAGATTACTAAGCAAAGGATTGTTATCAAATTAAAGTCATTTCACTGTACTTGAAAGCAGATTCTTGGAGCTATAGCTTTCCGAAAGGAGTTTGATCGACGAAATGAAGTTACGCAAACGTTTTATGGCGCTCGCTATGGCGGGTGTGCTGCTTGCAAGCGGGACGGCGCTGACGCGCTCCGCGCTGGCCGAGGAAAGGATAACGGTAATATTGGACGGACAGTTTGTCTCGTTCACGTATGTACAGCCGCAGATAATTAATGACAGGACTATGGTTCCGGTGCGTGAACTGGGTGAGGCGCTTGACGCGGAGGTACATTGGGACGCAAGCACAAACAGCGTGCTGCTGACCAGCGGCAACCGCTACGCGACTCTGCGCATAGACTGGGATACGATGATCTACGGTACAATCACACTCGAGGGCGGTGAGATGACAGCCACCTCCGCCGAACAACTGCAACTGCAGTCGCCGCCGGTCATAGTTGACGAAAGGGCGCTGTTTCCGTTGCACGCTATTACCTATGCTTTCGGTATCAATCAGCCCCAATGGGATGCTGCGACCAGAACCGTAATGATCTCATCGGCGGCGCAAACTCCGGGATTCCCGGGACTTACGCCACCGACAACCGGAACGGCAACCGACGGCGGAGGCACGGCGGCCGCTACGCCCGCACCGGCCGCAGGGAACTTCATACCAAACAGTGATTTCTACATGGAAATATCGGGTAATACGCTTCAAAACATGCACACCAGCAGGGTCAAGTTTGCTGTGGTCGTGTTTGACGGAAACAACCAAGCCCACCGCGCAGACGTACTGAGGGTGATCGACGCGGCTGCAACGGGAGAGTTCAGGGTTCACGGTTTCGATGTCAGCAACGCCAGCGGGCGTTTTTCAAGCCCGGATATCGCCACATGGATTTGGGAGCTGGATGACGCCAACAGGAGCGATATGCCGCTTGTGGTGTTTTCATTCGCGGGCCAGCAGGACTATGTCGTCACCAACCTGTCCAACCAGGGTGAGCTTGTCGACATGTTCCAGAATATTGCCCTGACGAGCCCAAGACTGCCGGGAGCTACGCCTACACCGTCTCCGTCTCCGAGCCCCGGAGCGTCGCCAAGTCCGTCTCCAAGCCCGGGAGCATCTCCGAGTCCCTCTCCAAGTCCGCTGCCCGGTAACGTCGCGGCCGACACCTTCTCCTGGAACAGGATTAACCTTGCGCAGACGCAAAGCTGGTACAGCAACCATGACAGTTTCGCGGTCTTCGTCTATTCAACCAATGATCCGAACCTGACCAATGTTCGCAGCATGGTGGAAGAGGCTGCCAGAAGGGAAAACGTGCCAATGTTTTATGCGAGCAATGTAGGCGACGTAAACTGGATTGGAAGATACGCAGGCCACAACCAGGATTTGCGCACCCCGGCATTCTTCGTGGTACGTGGAAACAGATCGGATAGAAGCGTCAGCGTTTCCTGGAGACTCAATATAACAACTTCCTCTACCGACAGGAGCTTCATTGAGAATGAGCTGTGGTCGTTCAGAAGGCATTTAAACTAGCCGTTATAATAGACCTCTTGCGTAACTGTCGAACGCCGTCTTTGCGGTCAATTTCTCGCCAGGCGTCGTCGCTTCCTCCTTGCGAACCACAAGGTTCGCGGTGTCGTCAGCTCCTAGCCTGACGAAAAATTGCAGCGCAAATCCGGCATTCACCAGTTACGCAAAAGGTCTAATGAGGGTTCGGGAGGCGATTCCCGAACCCTTGTACATATGAAAGGAGATCAAATATGTTGAAAACGAACAAGGATCGCTTGCCGATAATATCGGTACAGGGGCAGGTCGCCCACCCAATGTTTCGGCCTTCGCCCAGGATTGATACGGAAGGGCGAGTGCACTACTTTCCCGGGACAGGCGGGATAACTTACAATGTGAAGCTGGGCGACCACGTGTGCGGCTGGGCCGGCGACCATATCGAGTCGGGCGTGTCTTCTAAGAATACGGACGAGCATATGAACAGAGCCTATACCATATATTCGTGCATAGGCAACGAAGCCGTCGTCGTGTCCGGCGACGCCAAGGGCGCGCGCGGGATTGTAATAGGCAAGCACGGCGGGATAGAACATCTTATGATCTACTTCGACGATGAGACGTTGGAGAAAATGGCTATCGACGATAAGATACTCGTGAAGGGTTGCGGCCAGGGTATGGCGCTTACGGACTACCCCGACGTAGTACTGCGAAGCATGAGTCCGGCGTTGATCGAGAAGATGAATGTACGCGAGGAAGGTGGCGCGCTCAAGGTCGGAGTAGCCAAGACCATGCCGGCATCTGTGATGGGCTCCGGCCTGGGAGCGCTTCCGTCGGCAAACGGAGATTACGACGTCACTTTGTTCGACGCGGCGATCTCGGAGGAATACGGTCTTTCAGAGCTTCGCTTCGGAGACATTGTCGCAATTTTGGATGCCGACACCCGTTACGGCAGAACATACAGGCAGAATGCCGTCACTATCGGCGTGATAGTACATAGCGACTGTGTATCACCGGGGCATGGGCCGGGTGTTACCACCCTCATGAGCGCCAACGGCGGCAGGATAGCGCCGTTCATAGATCAGAACGCCAATCTGAAAAATTTCTTCCTGTAAATATAGCTGTTCCACATGAAAACCATCCCAACAAACGCAGGATTTTTTTCGTAAGGCTAGGAAGCGACAACGACGCCGTGCCTAAAGGCACGCTAGGCGGAGCTGACAGACGCATTACGGAAAAAAGGCAAGTTTGATGGGATGGTTTTCATGTGGAACAGCTATATATCAAAGCACGGCTTACGTAATGTCGCCGTGTTTTTCTATGTGACAAAATTATTACGTCTATAGATATATAAAAATGCGTCAAGTTGTATTTGGATTGAGAAAGATTGAGAAAGAAGGCTGTTTAGTTTATGAAGCCATAGATGTGTTTTGCACAATTGTTGTACAAAATGACGAAGATTGACGATGGCAATGCTAATTCACTAAAGATCACAAGTCTATAATACAATTGACATTTTGCACAAGAGTAAATATAATTACCTCTATATAATTTTGTCAGCGTTGTAAAACGCCAGGTTATAGTGAAACGGAGGGGTTATATGTTAAAAAGACATGGATTATTTGCGCGTGCGGCGGGTATTGCTCTTGCGGCGGCTCTGCTTGCGGGCTGTGCGGCCGGAGGGCAGGATCAAGCGCCGCAAGCTGCGGATACGGCTCCGGCTCAAGCTCCGGCGGCAACGGAGCAAGGCGGAGGTGATGCTCCAGCGGAAGCCGTGGACGAAGTTTTGATTGGGCTTCTGGGCCCCTGGACGGGAGCTGTGGCGCAGTTTGGCGTAGCCAAGCGCAACGGAGCGATGCTGTACATAGACCAGTTTAACGCGCGGGGCGGCTTGCAGATCAGAACCGTGGATTTTGACGAAGAAGGCGACCCGGCTAATGCAATCGTCGGCTATCACTGGCTGTTTGACCAGGGTATTAATGCGCTGATCGGAAGCGTAACAAGCGCTCCCACGATGGCTGTAGTACCTGAGGCGTTCGCGGACAACATGCCCATGATTACCGCTACGTCTACGCATGCCAATGTTACGGTGGATGCGGCTACCGGCAATGTCTGGACAAATATGTTTCGCTCGTGCTTCATCGATCCGTTCCAAGGCACGAAGATGGCTGAGTTCGCTGTGGAAGTATTGGGCGCGCAGACTGCCGCGATACTGTTCAGCAATGAGATCGACTACTCTATCGGTTTGACGGACGCGTTTACCGTGCGCGCCGGAGAACTTGGCCTTGAGATTGTAGCCGTAGAGGTGTTCGCCAACGAGGCGATGGACTATGTTGGGCAGCTTACCAATATTGCCGCCGCTAACCCCGACGTGCTGTTCATACCCGCGTATCACCAGCACATAGCGCTTATCGGCCCGCAGAGCGTGGCCGCCGGGCTTGACACGGTGATGCTCGGCGCGGATGGCTGGGGCGCGGCACTGGAAGCCATAGCAGACCCTTCCAGCATAGAGGGTTCGTTCTACCTGACGGGCTTTACCGTAGAGGACGAATCTCCGCTGGTGCAAAACTTCATCAACGATTTTGTGGCGGAATTTGGACATCAGCCGAACATGTTCGCAGCCCAGGCATATGACGCCGCGATGATCCTTATCAACGCCATAGAAATGGCGCTGGCAGACGGTTTTGTGCCGGACACAGACGAGTTTAAGTCGTCTATAATCGCGCACATGGCCGCGACCGACATTCAAGGCGTAACAGGACACATTACGTTTGACCAGTACAACAACCCGCAGAAGACTGCGTTTATCATTCAGATAGTAGATGGTGAGGCAAGGTTCTGGGGTACTTTCTAAGGATAACTATATAGAAATTTCGCGTCATAGAGGGGAACGCGGCGACGAAGCAATCCAGATGTTGGATTGCTTCGTCGAGCTTCACCCAAACGAGAGGGGAGGCAAGGTATGTTATTTGTCTCACAACTGATAAACGGGTTGCAGCTTGGTTCCATCTACGCCCTGGTTGCCCTGGGGTACAGCATGGTGTACGGTATAATCAAGCTGCTGAACTTTGCCCATGGCGACATTATAATGGTTGGAGGGTATATCGCGTTGTTTACGCTTACATTCGGGCAGCATCCGCTTATTGCCGCCGCGCTGACCGTGGCTGGCTGTACCGTGCTGGCGATTGTTATTGAGAAGCTTGCGTATACTCCGTTGCGTTTCGCGCCAAGGCTATCCCTGCTCATAACGGCAATTGGCGTGTCGATTCTGCTCCAAAACCTGGCTCAGTATTTCTTCTCGGCAACCGGGCGCTCGTTTCCGGGGCACTTGCTTCTCCCGCAGGGCGGAATTGCGCTTGGGAGCGTGCAAGTGGCGTACACGTCTATCATCACAATCCTTACGTCGCTGATTTCGATGGTGATACTCACAATCCTGGTGCGGCGGACAAGGCTTGGAAAGGCGATGCGCGCCGTCAGCGAAGATCAGGACGCCGCGCGTCTTATGGGTATTAATGTAAACAGCGTCATTACATTCACGTTTGCTGTGGGCGCGGCGCTTGCCGGTATCGGCGCGCTTATGTACAGCGTCCGTTATCCGCTCATGTTCCCGACCATGGGAGCGATGCTCGGGCTAAAGGCGTTCGTTGCGGCGGTGTTTGGCGGTATCGGCTCCATTCCCGGCGCGATGCTGGGCGGTTATGCTATCGGAATGCTTGAGGTGCTTGTAACCGCTGTCGGACTGTCCGGCTGGGTAGACGGCGTGGTTTTCATGGTGCTGATCTGCGTGCTTATGGTTCGCCCGACCGGAATTATGGGTCGAAGCATTATGGAAAAAGTCTAGGAGGAGGGCTGCCATGAAAGCGTTTACCATTCCAACACCGGTACGCTACGGGATTAATACGGCGCTTCTGATACTGTTTCTGATAGCGGGCAACGCGATTACGCAAAGCGGCCTCCTTGGTCGCGCGCAAAACGCCATTATCATACAGGTTGGGTTCTTCATCATATTGGCGGTGTCGCTTAACCTGGTTACGGGCTACCTGGGCCAGCTTCCCTTAGGGCACGCGGGATTTATGGCGGTAGGAGCTTACGCCGGAGCGCTGTTTTGGCGTGCTCATATTCTGCCCGAAACTCTCTCGATAGTTGTCGGGCTGCTGCTGGCCGGCGTGGTCGCCGCTTTATTTGGGATATTGATCGGTGTGCCTGCTCTGCGGCTGCGGGGCGACTACCTGGCCATCATTACATTGGGATTCGGCGAGATCATCCGGGTGGTGCTGACCAACCTGGACTCGATTACATACGGCGCGCGAGGGCTTCTTAACATACCGCGCCACTCCAGCTTCTTAGTGGTGTATATATGCGTGATTATCTCTTGCGCCGTAATACATACGCTCATGAAGAGCCGCCACGGAAGGGCTATTCTGTCAATACGCGAAAATGAGATCGCGGCCGAAAGCTGCGGTGTAAAAACAACATACTACAAGGTAATGGCTTTCGCGGTGTCGGCGTTCTTCGCGGGCATCGCCGGAGCGCTCTTCGCGGGCAACCTGGGTATTCTGGTTCCCGCTAACTTCGATTTTATGACCAGCATCAACATTCTGATGATTGTCGTGCTTGGTGGTTTGGGCTCCATGTTCGGCTCTGTCGTTGCCGCCGCCGTGCTGACGTTCTTGCCGTTTGTGCTCCAGCCGCTGGCAGATTACCGCATGATTATCTATTCGCTGATGTTAATAATCGTCATGATCTTCAAGCCGTCGGGATTGATGGGAAGCTATGATTTCTCGCTCAGCCGGATTCTGGAGAAGGTGATCGGTAAGGCGTTGTCGCTAGGTCGGGATAAGGGGGGCAAGAACCATGGGAAAGCGTGATCCTAAAGCCCCATTTGTGCCGCATCGCGACGCGTACAAGGCCCCGATCATGGAGTGCGTAAACCTTGGTATCGACTTCGGAGGTCTTACCGCTGTTAATGATTTTTGTATTACGATTGGACCGACTGAGATATGCGGGCTGATTGGCCCAAACGGAGCCGGAAAGACTACTATTTTCAACCTTCTGACAAAGGTGTACCAACCCACGCGAGGCTCTGTCTACTTGCAAGGCATCGACACCAAGGACATGAACTCCGTAAAGGCTAACAAAGCCGGACTCGCGCGTACATTTCAAAATATTCGACTGTTTAAGAATATGACTGTGGCGGAAAATGTGCTGGTGGGCCTGCATAATTCGATTAGCTATGGTTTGGGTGAGGCGATTCTTCGCTTTCCGTCGTATTGGCGCGAGGAGAGGATTGCCCGTTCGCGCGCCTTGGAGCTGCTTGAGATATTCGACATGCAAGATATCGGAGATCAAAAAGCCGGAAGCCTGCCATATGGAGCGCAGCGAAGGCTGGAGATCGTACGCGCGCTGGCCACCGCGCCCAAGGTGCTGTTGCTTGACGAGCCCGCGGCCGGTATGAACCCCGCCGAAACCGAAGAGTTGATGGAGAATATCCAGAAGATCAACAAGGTATTTAAGATCGCGATACTGCTTATCGAACACGATATGAAGCTGGTAATGGGCATATGCGAGGGTATCGGCGTGCTGAACTACGGCAGGCTGATTGCCAAGGGCACGCCTGCCGAAATCCAGAGGAATCCGCTGGTCGTCGAGGCATACTTGGGCAAGGGGCAGTCTGACTCTGAGTCAGGAGGCGAAGACAGTGCTTAGTGTCACAAACATGAACGTGTACTACGGCAACATCTACGCTATTAAGGATATAAGCTTCGATGTGGCCGAAGGAGAGGTTGTTACGCTGATAGGTGCCAACGGCGCGGGAAAGAGTACGATACTCAAGACGATATCCGGCTTGCTGCGAAGCAAGACCGGTAGTATAATGTTTTCGGGGGAAGATATCTCGCATACGGCGTCGCACTCCATAGTAACGCGCGGCCTTGCGCATGTGCCGGAAGGCCGCCGCATCTTCCTGCAAATGAGTGTCCGAGAGAATCTGGAGATTGGCAACTACACCCAGCCGGGCTCGACGATGAATGAGAGGATAGAGCAGGTGTACGAGCGCTTTCCTCGGCTTAAAGAGCGCCGGAAGCAGTTCGCCGGAACGCTGTCCGGCGGTGAGCAGCAGATGTTGGCTATCGGGAGGGCGCTTATGTCGCGGCCTAAGCTGTTGATGCTGGACGAGCCGTCCATGGGGCTGGCTCCGCTCCTGGTCGAGCAGATATTCGGAATTATCCGCGAACTGAACAGCTCCGGCGTGACAATTCTGCTGGTGGAGCAAAACGCGCATATGGCGCTTAGCGTGGCCAAACGAGGATATGTGCTGGAAACAGGGCGGCTTGTTACATCTGCTTCGGCCGCCGAGCTTTTGCAAGATGACTCTGTCCGCAAGGCGTACTTGGGCGGATAGTAAAAAAATAATATAACAGCCACCCTGTCGTCATGTCTAAGACGTTGCAACAGGGTGGCTTCTTTTAGGGTATGTTATAGCTTCTTAGCCATAACATCTTGGTTTGTACTGAATGATAAGGCGGTCTTATCGGAAATAGTACCCTTTTTGTATAGTGCGAGCAGGCAAATGTCCATAGTCATCATGCCTTCCGCGGCGGAAGAGTGGATGACGGAATCGATCTGGTGAATCTTGGCCTCTCGTATCAAGTTGCGTATCGCGCTGTTGATTATCATTATCTCGAAAGCCGGGACGACCCTGCCGTCAAGGGTGGGAATAAGCTGCTGGGAAACAACGGCTTGCAGAATCATGGAAAGCTGTACGCGTATCTGGCTTTGCTGGTTGGCTGGGAAGGCGTCGATAATTCTGTCAATTGTGTTGACGGCGCCGACGGTGTGGAGGGTTGAGAAAACCAGGTGACCTGTTTCGGCGGCGGTCATAGCTACGGAAATAGTCTCATGGTCGCGCATTTCGCCAAGAAGGACGACGTCCGGCGCCTGACGCAAGGATGCGCGAAGAGCCTTTACATAGCTTTCGGTATCGGTGAGCACTTCTCGTTGGCTGATAATGCTGAGGTTGTGCCTGTGAAGGTATTCGAGCGGGTCTTCCAGCGTGACGATGTGCTCGGCTCGTGTCTTGTTTATCCGGTCGATCAAACAGGCAAGGGTGGTTGACTTGCCGCTTCCGGCCGTGCCTGTGACTAGTATCAGGCCCTTTCTTTTTTCGGCCAGATCCATTACGACCTGCGGAATTCCTACGTCGTCCGGGTTTGGCAACTCGAACCGGATGATGCGTATTACGGCAGCCAGGGAGCTGCGCTGTTTATATACGTTTACCCTAAAGCGGCTGAGCCCCGGTATTGCAATTGAAAAATCGTCGTCTCCCGATTCTATAGCGCGATTGACGTCACGGTTGGCTTTTTGATATATCTGTGTTACAAGGTCGGCTGTTTCGTCTGGCTTGAGGATAAAATCGTCCATGTAGACGAATTTATCATTGATTTTGTATGTAACCGGCTTACCGGCGACTATGAAAACGTCGGAGGCCCGCTTTTCTACCGCGTCAGTCAAAAGCTGTATTACGTCCACAATTACCCTCCATTATTAAATATTCTCTATCTTCCGGGCCAGACGTTCAGGCCGCCTGTGCCGTAGAGATCAGGATCGTAGTCGGCGCGCATTGCCCAAGAAATGATATTCAGTTGACGTTCGGTCATTTCCAGTTGTACTTCTATTAGAAGAACATCGTCTATCGGGACGGCATATCGGATAATGTTGTCGTATCCCAGATGCGCTCCGGCCTCAAGAAGCATTGGCGCTATCTCGTCTTCCGGCGCGTTGCGGACGATGTAGCTTATTTCGGCAAGCAGTTCTTCCGCGCGGGAGTCCGCGGCGTAGTAAACGTCGGACGCAGCGATAACGCGCTGCGCAAGACGAAGACTGGCTGTGGCCGAGACCATCGCAAGCGTGGCGAACGTCGTTAGACACAGCAGTACAAATATGACTAAAATAGAAGAACCGCCAACATTAACCCCGCCAATTGATGTCCGCATTAATTCACCCCTAAATACCGTTTGACCGTCAGGCTGTAAAGTTCTTCACCCAACATGCTGTCGGTTACGGTTATTGTAGCTGTTGCCGGGACGGAGGATGTGTCCATCTCGACGATCATTATAAACCGGATGTCTTCGCTTGCACTGTTCCAGTTTTCGTCGAAGACGGCCATCAAGCTGCCGTGAAGTGAGAAAGCTTGCAGCACATACATCATTGAGTCTATATCGCCGCCTGTCGACTTAAAGCTTTCCGCCGCACTCTGAGCGTTCATTACCGCCATCTGAATACTGACGCTGCGTGTGCTTAGCGTGTGCGCCATTGCGAAAAGCTGTACACAAATAGCGCTCGAAACAGCGAAGAAAGCGATGGCTATTATGAGTTCCATCAAGAATAATCCTGACTTAGATCGGCTCATTGTGTCACACCTCTAGTAGGGAGTGGGGGTTTCGGCGCTGCTGCGCAAGCTGACCAGCATACGGCCGGATGTTCCGTCTTCGCTTTCGGCGTAAATGGCGACAAGGCCGTCCTGCACCATTTCGACATGAAATGAGTAGACGTTTATAAGAGACTGACCGGCGTCAAGGCTGAGCGCGTATCGGTTTTCGCTGTCGATGAAGAGCTCGCGGAGCTCCCCGTTGTGGTGGTATATCCATGTTTCAAAGATTCGGCCAATCAAGTATTGCCGCAGTACCAGAGCCGGACGGCCTTCCAGCTCGTCTATGCGAACCGCGCCTTGCGAGTCGTGTTGGCGAATGTTTGTAGAGACGAACATAAGGGTGGTGTTTACCTCGAAGCTTGTGTCCATACGCCTCACTGTGGAACTGTACACGTCAGCCCCGATAAATACGACGATCAAAGACGCCGCCGCAAACACGCAAAACAGAGCAAGCGTAAACAATACGTCGATGACATGTCTGCGGCTTCGTGACCCGGTTGCGTTCATGCTGCGGCTCCCCCTTTATTGCTTTTTAAAATTCACGCGGCAAAACAGCGATTTGCGGCATGACGTTTGAAAAATAGGCATTGTAGTGTATGATGAATCTTTCTTCGTCCAACTGCAGACCGAAGCGATCCACGAGATATTCCAGGGTGGGCGGGTAACGGCCTTCGAGCGCGTAAAACTGCACTGCCGCCCTGGTGACGGCGTTTCTCGCGGCTTCCAGAGCCTCTTCCTCATTCGCTCGTGTGAGATAGTTCACGCCCATGTTAAACATGGCGACAACAGCTACAAAAAAGGCCGGCGGCAGAATTATGCCCAAGACGCCGCGGCGGCGTTTGCGGGAGCTTCCAAATCGGTTACGGTTTCCCAAAGCAGCCACCTCCTAGCCGATTGCCGACATAATTCCCATCAGGGGGAGCATTACCGAAAGCAGTATTACGCCGACTATGACGGATAAAACGGCGACAAGCGTGGGCTCGACGATTGAGATGATGTTGTTGATTTGAGTGTTTGTCTCTTCCTCGTAGCGTACGGCAAGTTTTTCCATGATTGTGTCCATGGAGCCGGTCTTGAACGCGACGCTTACCATTCTGGCATAGATACCGGAGAACATACCGACTTCGGAAAGTGCGTCGGAGAATCTGGTTCCTTGTTCGAGCTTTTCCTGGCAGAGCTTGATCTTGTCGCGCACTGAAGGAGTTCTGACCAATCTATGTACCATTTCAAGGCTCTTGTCCGTATCCATGCCGCTTGCGAGCATAAGAGCCATTGCGGATGCGAATCTGCCGGAGGCCATCTTTGAGTACAGCCCGCGGGTGAGGAAGAAGTTCTCTTTGAACCGATCCAGCGCTTCCCGGCCCGATTTTGTGGAGCGAAGCACTATAAACGCAAGAGCCAGCGCGGCGAGTACGCCAACTATGGCGGCGCTGTACGTACCAAGCGCCTGGCCGAAGTTCATCACGGCCAGAGGGAACCCGGTCATTTGAGCGCCAAGACCCTGGAAGACTTCGTTGAAGATGGGCATTACCTGTACGATCAGTATTATTATAACGGCAAGCATCATTGAAATCATTACAAGCGGGTAGGCCAGCGCGCTGCGGACAATGCGCGCGATAGCTTCCTCGCGCTCGTAATATGTTGTCAGCGCGTCCATTACATTTTCAAGCTTGCCTGTCGCTTCGCCTATCTCCACCATGTTTACCATATAGTCAGGAAACTTTTCGGTTTTTTCAAGCGCCATATGGAGAGGTGACCCGATCTCGACCTCACCGTGTATCACGCTCATAATTTCGCGTCCGGCTGGGTTTGAAGCGTCGTCGTGCATGATGCCTATACCCTCGGCGATAGATATGCCGGATTTCACGATCATGGACATCTGCGCGCAAAACGCGGCGATTTCGGAGGGAGTCAGCGTATCCTTCCGGCTGGTATTTTCTTTCATGAAAAATGGCCTCCGCGAATAAGAATTATTGTCGGAACATGTTCTAAGAACAGGATATTAGTGTTGTATGTTAGTGTAAGAACATATATGTGTAATTGGTCGCGTCGCCAATGAACTCTTCAAGCCCCGGCCCGCTGGCGGAGAACGTGGGATCCATCAAGGCCCAGTCACGGCCAAACTCAACGGCGTGTATCCAACCCGTCTCTTCGGTGTATACGCTGATCCAGGCGTGATAGATACCGCCTGAAACGAAGCCGATCTCGAGCCGGGCGGGTATGTGCTGCGCTCGTAGCATGGCCGTCATCAGCGCCGCGTAGTCGAAGCATATACCGCGGCCGGTTTGCAGCGTGCGGTCAATGTCGGGAATATATGTCGTCACCATGCCGGCGGTTATCTGCTCGGCCAGGTCGTGGTCATACACGATGTTGCCGATAATGTGTTCGTAGACCCTTCTTACCACGTCAAGGTCGCTTTCGGCGCCCTGAGCCAGTTCGGCCGCCAGGGCCACGGCTTGCGAATTGGCGTTAAAATTTACGTATTGATTGGGATGCAGGAAGGGAAGGTTGGGTTCGGCAAGAGTTACATCTACGGAAGTGGTCAAAACCGTTGCAAACATCTGGCCCTGAACATTTTCAAGCACGGTGACGCTGTACGTGCCGTTTCCGCGTGTCATAGTGAAGACATCCCATTGGCCGCCCCTTGTGAGATTGAAGTCGTAGGGCTGGTCGGCGCCGGGTTTTTCTATGCGGGCGACGACCCTAGGGGCTGCGCCTTCATAGCGTATCATAATGTAGCCGCGCGAGGCGTTGGATGTATCAACGGTTACGCCGCCTTGCTCTAGCTGCGTGCCGCCGGTGGACGGCGCGAAGATGTTGGCGGGCGATATGGGTGTGCGAAGCAATGCGGCGCTTGCCGCAGCCGCGGGCGCAGTCTGTGCGGCTTGCGCTGTCTGCGCGGGGGTTGGCGGCAGGATTGTTCCCTGGGCGGCGTCACTACCGCCACATGCCGTAAGCATGAAAAGACAAGCAGCCGCTGCAAGCAAAAAACGCTTGATATTGACAAGCAAGCAGACTAAATGTCTATGACGCGCCACTACAAAGCCCCCTTATATTTTCAGTAATAAGCTGCTGAATATATTAAAAATATCATGCAATTACAGTTGCTTAATCGCCTTATAATACTACAAATTGCGAATCATGTCAAGGGTCTGATAGCCGTCTATTACGCCAAGTACATCAATGAACAGGTTGAGAAAAAGCAGTGAATTGGGATGCAATTCCAATGTGCAGGGACGGAATTTCGCCGACCCTACACGTGTGTTGACACATTATAATAGTGTTGTTTAATTGTATGTTCATTCGTTTATCATGCCGCTTGTTATAAGTTATTGCGGATTGCCACGCTTATGTGGCTATAGTCATATCCTACAGCATCCAATATGCGTTTTGTTAAAATATGCAATAATGATTCTGTGTCATAATGGGTTTCAATGAACAGGTTGTCTGCAATCTTATGAGGACTACGCATACCATCGGAGTTTTTTGATAAGAGCATTCGCTCTCGCCCTGAGACCTTGCCTCGAAGATTCATCAGCGCTACATGCTTTTCAGGATCGTCATTACAGCGCTTAAGGATTTCTTTGAATAACATCTTCCATGTGTAAACATCCACGCGCTCTGTTTCTCCGAATAAAACACCTGTGGGTTTTTCGCCTTTAAAGATTTTCGGATTATTTGTCAATAAACGAATGCTTTCGTAGTTTTGTGGTCGGTTATCAGTGTTTTCATACTCGCTAACAGCTTGCTCGTACTGCTGTACCTTGCGAGAAAGCTCCTGGAGTATTGCGTCGATCCTCATGTGTGCGGTTTGAATTTCACTGGTGATGTTCATTATAATCCCTCCCATATAATAATTTTAGCACGTGCTACAATTATATAGAAGGCTTTTATAGCTTGTCAAGACTTATTTTGTATTTTTAAGTCTATTTTTCATACTCTTATCGCGATCTGCCTGCTATGCCACAGGCCCCCTTTTTTCGTCCAGCGAAAGGTACTCCTTTGAGTCCATTATATCCTTGATTATGTCCACGACACGCCAAACCTCGTGGTAGGTGTTGTAGAAAGCAATCGGCGCAAAGCGGATTATGTTCGGGAAGCGAAAGTCCGGGATTACGCCGCGCTCTTTCAAGCACGCGTTGATACGTATAGAGTCGGCGTCGCGCGCGAGAGCTACGTGGCCGCCCCGGCGCTCGGGCTGTCTTGGCGTGGCTATGTAAAAGCCGTGCTGGTCTACCAGTAGCGAGTCGATAAGGGACATCATGTAGGAGGTCAGTTTAAGCGATTTTTCGCGCACATTGTCCATTCCAAATTCCTCGAAAACATTCAGCGAGCCCTCGACGGGCGACATGCTGAAAATATGCGGCGTTCCCATCTGCCACGCGCCGGCGTTTGCCGCGGGCTCGAATTCCAGAGCCATGTCGAACTGACGGCTCTTGTCGCTGCCGAACCATCCGGGAAGTCCGGGCCTCGTCCCGTGATGCCGGCGGTTTATGAATATCGCGGCGGACGAGCCCGGCCCTCCGTTCAGGTATTTGTAGCAGCACCAGACGCCGAAGTCTACGCCCCAGTCGTGGAGTCTGTGCGGGACGCTGCCCGCTGAGTGACAGCAGTCAAAGCCGATGATTATGCCTTTTTCGTGAGCTTTCGCGGTCAGCCTTTCAATGTCAAGGAGCTGGCCGCTCCGGTACAGCACGGAAGGCAGAAGCGCAAGCGCGACGTCATCGTTGAATGCCGCGATGATGTCGTTTTCGTCAAGTGTATGCCCGTCGCGGCTTTTCAGAAGCGCCAGGTCGTCCGTCGGCCGGCCAAGCAGACGCATGTGGCCTTGCGCGGCGTATATATCCGAAGGGAAGTTGAGTTCGTCCATCAGCAGCTTTGTCCTCTTGCCGGAAGGCTTGTAAAACGTGGAAAGCAAGTTGTGAATGTTTACGGTAGTGCTGCCTGTGACCACGACCTCGTCCTCAAGCGCGCCGACAATTTTGGCCATCCTTGCGCCAAGCTTTTCGGCACAGTAAAACCATGGCTGCCTGGCTTCCGTCCATCCGCCTATACCTAAATTCTTGTAATCCTCGACGGCGGACAGAAGGGTTGTTTCGGCGGATTTGGGCATTAGACCAAGCGAATTGCCGTCCATGTATATTATGCCCCTGGCCTTGAAAAATCTGTCTTCAAAATTGAGAGTGTCGAAACTATCCAATTCTTTGGCAAAAGCCTCGCTTATATCGAATTTCATATACATCACCATCTCCTTAGTATATAATTATAGCAGAGCAAAATATATGTTTCAAGTACTGCAATGTTAAGAAGGGCTTGAAATGTCACATAGTATATGGTAAAATATGTAAAATCATACTAAGGAGAGAATAGCAGATGCCAAAATATCAACAAGTAAAACTGCGCCTGATACTTGTTGCCGCTCTTGTGACGGCAACGGCTTCAGGATGCCTGGACAACGGCAGCTTGGCGGCGTTGGGGCCACCCGAGCCGGTGACTGTATTGGAATCGACACCAACGCCTGAGGTAACCCCAACACCGACGCCAACGCCTCAACCGACTCCGACTCCGACTCCAATTCCAACCCCGACCCCTGATCCAACGCCTGAACCGGAGCACACGCCAAGACGGAGACCACCATCAAGGCCGAGACCTACTCAGTCTCCTGCGCCGACTCCTACCCCTACACCTGTCGAAGTCCCGCTGTTTGGCCGGCCTCATTCATCGGTGGGGAACGCGGACTGGTTTGTTGCGAGCGGTACTCAGCGCAACAACGCGATCTGGCTTAACCCCCGCGGTACGGAGCAGTTTGACGGCACGCATACAAATCATGTAATGTACTGGCTTGGAATGCACGCAAGCGCTTTCAGGGCGACTCTCACCCCGCCTCCCGTTTCCGGTTCACGGGAGATAACCATGGTGTACAGAGTGCACGGTTACTTCCCGGACGGCACAAATCGGCTGCTTTTTGCGTCGCCATCCATGACGAGTGGCTCCGCGCTCATCCCGGTAAACATAAATGTCAGGGGTGCGCAATACATGAGGATCGAGCTTGAGGTTAATTTTATCAGCGACCCGGCGCCAGGTTTCCAGGAACAGGGCTTTCCCGGCGGATATCGGGGGATCGAAAACGCTGTCATTCTCACCACAGATTACTAATGATTGACAGGCTTGTCAATTGGGGCTACAATGAGGTTGAGGTGAGTGAATATGGATGATATCTTTGAGAAATTCCCGCTGACCGAGGAGATGCGCCGCGGAAACGAAGTGTCCTGGCTGAACCCAAACTTGGACAACAAGCTCTCGGACGAGATCACCGAAAAGGATGTGGACGAGGCCGCGGAACGCCTTTCGCGTTTTGCTCCGTACATACGAAAGGTGTTTCCCGAGACGTGGGATGGTATTATCGAATCGCAGCTTACTGAAATAGGTAGTATGCAGGAAATGCTTGCCCGGGAAGCCGGAGCGCCGCCTTTCGGACGTCTTTTCCTCAAGTGCGATTCATCCTTGCCGATATCCGGCTCTATAAAGGCGCGCGGCGGGATATACGAGGTTTTGTGTTTTGCGGAAGAAGTCGCGCTGAAAAATGGATACTTGGGCGATGGCGACTATTCGATTCTGGCGGATGAAGAACTTAAAGGGTTATTTTCGCGGTACTCGATAGCTGTTGGCTCGACAGGGAACCTTGGGTTGAGCATCGGGATAATGGGGGCAAAGCTCGGATTCAGCGTGACTGTGCACATGTCAACCGACGCGAAGCAATGGAAGAAGGATTTGCTTCGCCAAAAAGGCGTAAACGTGGTCGAACATGAGGGGGACTACGGCGAAGCCGTGGCCGTTGGCCGTGCTCAGGCAGCAAGTGACCATAACTGCCATTTTGTGGACGACGAAAAGTCGAAAACTCTCTTCCTGGGCTATGCCGTTGCCGGAAGACGCCTTAAAGCGCAGCTTGACGCGGCCGGTGTTAATGTGGACGCGAAGCATCCTCTCTTTGTATATCTTCCGTGCGGAGTAGGGGGCGCGCCCGGCGGAGTCGCTTATGGGCTGAAACAGGTATACGGCGAAAACGTTCACTGCTATTTTGCCGAACCGGTGGAAGCGCCGGCGATGCTGCTGGGCGTTATGACGGGGATGCGCGAGCGCATATGCGCGCAGGACATCGGGCTTTCAGGCCGAACCATTGCTGACGGGCTGGCGGTTTCGAGGCCGTCGGAGCTTGTGGCGAAGCTCGTCGGAGACCTTCTTGACGGTCTGTTTACCGTGTCGGACGATAGGATGAAGAAGTACGTGTCAGACTTGTACACCGTGGAAGGTATTTTTGTCGAGCCGTCGGCAACGGCCGGCTTCCCTGGCTATATACTGACGCGTGAAAAGTTTTCCGCCGGACTGATGGAAAACTCAACGCATATAGCTTGGGCTACGGGCGGGAATATGGTTCCAGAAAACGAACGGTCTGTTTACATTTCGGTCTAAGAACATATTCAAATCAAGTGGAGCGACGGAGATATATTAGACTTTTTTATCGGTCACGAAAAATTCGCTCCTATACCAAAAAAATCCGAACAAAGGGGCTGTGCGTAAATCCTTGTTCGGATTTTTTGCCTCGAAAATTTGCATTTATAGATCTGACAGCTATTGCATGGGGAACGGAGAGTATCCCAAAACATCTTCTCTACCGGTCAAAGTTTCGTAAACCGCCGCGTATTGACCTGTATCGACTCGGCTCCTTTGTGTAAAATTATTATTTTGAACGTACTTTTGCGTGTATTATTTTTTTCAAATTCTGGAGGTTTTCGTCATTCAGAACTCTGAAATCAATCCAGCCTCCGCTGGTGCAAGGATATTTATTTTCCCAAACACCTTTAGAATATGAATCTAATTTATCATAAACTGATTCAACGGCATTGGTTGATACTTGAAAAAATGCCGCAAATGCGCCGCTTTCAGCAAATACGTCGCAGATATGTTTGTTTTTTCTGCTGTACTTCACGCTCCAGCCATATTCTTTTCCATATGGAAAGCGAATTAGCGCTGTGGCGTCAAACTCATCTTTCAGATATTTGTCCAAAGCTATCCAAAGCTTACCGCTGTCGCCGCAGTAACAAATCAAATCGTCAAATGTCGGCGTTTCTTGTTTATTTAACATCCTTCCGTACATTTTGTACGCCTCCCTACGTTCAACTTACTTCCCATGAGCCTATCCTTTATCAGCTTTGAGCCAAATTACCACTACAGGGTTTTCTCGTAGACAAACTCTTTTATGCCGCTTTTTTTGTCTTCCTTGTCTCCGGTTTTAGTGTATCCCAAAGATTCATAGAAGCTATGAAGCCCATAACTTTCGGCGGGAGTCTCTAGTTTCCACCGCCGAACTTTCGGATATAGTTCTTCAATCATTAACATAACCTGTTTGCCATAGCCTTGGCGTTGTTGATTCGGGTCAAGGAAAATCGCACCGATTTCACCTTTTTTGCCAAAACCAAACATAAATGCCCCGCCAATTATTTCATTATCGACAAATATAGTTTTCCCGAATATGCGCGGCGGCAAAAGTTATTACTCTTCATATTTAGTAACGGCGGATATACGCCGTATTTCTCGTAATCCGGCTGAAAAGAAAGCAATGCTATTTTGAAAAGCGTCTCGACATCATTTCTCTGCATCTTTCTGATTGATAACAAAACATATCATCTCCAATATGCCGTTCGTATTATTGCCCTATTGCGGCTTACTTGTTGGATATGGTAGTGTCTTATTTTTTATCTCCCTTCCAAAATTGCGTAATGTAAAATGCGGCGAGAGATAAACCGTATACATAAACTACTATTTCAAAGATTGCGTTAAATGGCGTCAACGCATTTAGAGAACCCGAATAAAAGCTAAACATAAAGCCGTTTAGCGCATGGAAAATCAAGCCCCCTGCATTTAGTAACCCGAATAACACCGCTAACGTGTCATGTTTTTTCAGCAATGAATATACCAAAAGCCACGATAACAAGGTAAAAATAATGTTGGGTAATGCGAATGACATAAACCACGGCACATATCCATAAACGACAGCTTCGGGCGGAAGCACCCCGAAAAATCTAACTAGGTACAATGTGTTCACCGTTGCATTGAATATACTTAATACAAAAAGTAATTTACGGTGTGACATATAAACCTCCCAGGGTAATTATATTCATAGACATTTAGGCCGACAATTGTTGAGATTGTCTACGGTTTATATTATAATAGACATTAGTATAGTTATCAGTGAACAATGTATCTGTAATACGTCTGCTAAAAGACATACTAGCCGGGTCATGTCGGATTAAGGGGAAATTATTATGAGTCAGGTAAACTTCCATGTCAGGCCCATTATCGTATTCATAGTCGGAAGCAAGCGGCAATTCGCTTATAACAAGTTTCTGTAATTCCAATATTGCCTTAGGGTCTTACCAATCTGACAATATAATGCCTTAGTCCTGGCTTTTTGTCAAAACTGTACGATAGTACGGAAATCAGTTCTAATATTTACATGAATGTGTAAACTTTGCTTGACATTGGGATATACTCTGTGTTACTATTGCAGCATTAGTAGCATAGAGGGGTGATTAGCAATGGTTTTCTTTGTTAATTGATTGAATTGTTATCAGAGCCGTGAGCTTCAGCATAAAACATGTTTGCGCAATTGACATTAGCGATTCTTCCTTACATAAGATGAAATATTAAATGCTTGGAGACCGTTGGTCATTTGTGTCACTTTGATGCTGCAACGACATTGACACGGTTGATGAGCGTTTTTTTGATGTTTGTGAATAAACCGGCGTACCGGCCGGTATCTGACAAGGAGGAATTCTAGTGGTGCAAGAGGTTACTATCAGGGATGTGCAAGGAGACGCCGAGGAATTTTACAGAAGCGGCAGGTATTACTGTTCGGAAGCAGTAGAGGCGTCTATCAGGAAGAATATGGAGCCGGATATGCCTGCCGAATTTATAGCGGCGTCCTCAGGATTTCCTCTGGGCGTTGGTCGCTCGAAATGTATGTGCGGAGCTGTATCAGGAGCCGTTATTTGTCTGGGGTATTTCTTTGGCAGGACGGAACCTTCGTCAGAATCGGATCCCAAGAGCAAAAAATGCATGAGACTGGCGAATGAGTTGCAGCAAAGTTTTCGTAACGATCACGACGGAGTACTATGCTGCCATGTTCACACCAAGGCATGGATATGGCAAAAGAGAAGCAAGAGAAATCAGTGTATGGAGTTTACCGGTGAAATGGCTGCGAAAACGGCGCGAATCCTTGCGAGAGAGTTTGGATTAACGGTTGTTGACCCGGATCACATTTAGTCTTGACAAAGTAAATAAATATGGTTATAGTTAGTACATAGCAGATATGTTGTATCACGTGAGGGCAACCTCAATTGCGGAATAGGGTGAGAATCCCTGCGAGCGGGTCACTGTGATGCGGTGCGGCTGTCAAGCCGCCGCCGATAAGTCAGATACGCTGTGATGCATTACATGCTTCCCCTGACGGAGCGTTGTGTTTTAGAGCGTGCCTATTTTTGACACGTTCCGTCGCAGCAGACGGGACGTGTTTTTAATTCCTCGGGGAAATCTATTTTGAGAGGGATGGTTGTTTTGAGAAAGCTGACGGCAAGAATGTTCGCGATGGTGCTGGCGTTGTTTATTGCCCTTGGAAACATGCCCGCGGGCGTGACGGCGCAGGCAGGAGAACCGGCGGGTTACGGCTATGGCTCCGAACAAGGATATTATGTGGAGCCGGACGATGATTATGATCCTGAATACGGTCATCACACCGATCCGGTTGAACCGAGTGAACCAACTGAACCAACTGTTCCTGACTCAGAGGAAGAGCCTGATTACGAAGATGAAGAATATCCTGATTTAGACGACGAAGATTACAAAGTTGAAGAGGAGGACGAGGACGAGGAAGAAGAGATCGAAGAGATCGAAGAACATGTACTCCCTGTTTCGACGGGTACGATCACAGTTTATATTGGCCTTGAAAGCTACAATCTTGAGCACGGATTCTACATAGAGCCGGTTGCGTTTAATATTTCGGCAGGTTTAGGTGCGGACTACCCTACCCGGGCAATGCTGAATGACCGCAGTCGCGGAGCTTCTGACGTTATCATGAATGAGATTGAGAGAACAATTGACGGTTTCCTCGAAAGCCGCGTCCATAACCTGTCGGCCGGATGGGCGTTTGCGGCAAACCACAATTTGTTCGATATTCCGGCTGATTCCTATATGCTGGCCCACGGAGACGTTATTCAATGGAAATTCTCTCTGACAGATACGAATCAGCCGCTTCACACCTATGCGGACAGGAGTGAACTTGTCCGCGCGCTGGTCGTTGGCCGCGGTACTGAGGAGGCGCGCCAGGCGGCCTTAGATGTTGTAAGTAATCCGCTGTCAACCGCAAAAGAGGCTGAACAAGCGCTGGAGGCGCTTCTGGCGGAGGCAGACGTACTGAAGTTGCCTGACCCTCTGTCGCTTCCCAACCCTCACGACGCGCTGACGGACGCGCTGAGCTGGATACGTGCGGATACGCCTTCCCCGGGAATCAGCAGCGAGTGGATGGTACTGGCGATGGCTCGCGCGGGAATTGATGATGTTGCTTGGTATAATCGTTATTTGGCGAGCCTTAACGCCGCGCTTCCGGGCGGTGGCGCGGGGCTTACAAGCTCGACCGACTTTGCCCGGGTTACGCTTGCGTTGACCGCTCTTGGCTTGGATGCCTCCAATTACAATGGGCATGATCTTACGGAGGCGTTCAGCGTATTTACCCCCGGCGGCCCAATAAACAGCAACATCTTCGCGCTGATTGCCCTTGACTCCAGGCCGTATCACGGAATCAGGGGGCAGCTTACAGGTGTGAGACAGCAGTATGTTAACGCAATCGTCGCGGCGCAGGAAAGCGGCGGCTATTGGGATAATTGGGGGCCTGACGTAGACGCCACCGCGCAGGCGATACAGGCTCTTGCTCCATACAGTTCACACGCAAATGTCAATGTTTCCATCAATAACGCCCTAAACTGGCTTTCATCAGAGCAAACGTCAAATGGGGGATGGCAGTCTTGGGGCAGCTACAGCGCGGAGAGCTCCGCGCAGGTTATTATTGCGCTGACGACTTTGGGCATCGACCCGCAAAGTGATTACAGATTTGTTAAAGACAGCGGAAATCCCATTACCGCGCTGCTGAGCCTGCAAGACTCCGCATCCGGTGGATTTACAGCAGATTGGGGAGATTTTGGAGGCATTGTCGTTAATGCGATGTCTACAGAGCAAGCAGCCCACGCGCTTGTAGCGTATGACCGCTTCAGGAGCGGCAGAGATGCCCTGTACGACATGCGCGACGCGGGTGAAATGACGGTTACGCTTCCTGGGGGCGGCGGAGATCAGCCCGGCGGCGGAACAGGGCCGTCGATCCCTTCCGTCCCGGTCGGCAGCGCGTTTATCAGCGTACGCGACCCTGCGCAAGCGCCGTTCTTTGAAGGAGATATTGACATTGAGCTGGGTGAAACGGTGTACAGCTTGCTGCGTAAGACCGGTTTGGCTGTTGTATCGGCAGGCGGATATGTGTCGAGCATCAATGGTCTTGCCGAGTTTGACGCCGGGCCTCTGTCCGGCTGGGTGTTCAGCATAAACGGAGTTTTCCCGCCGACTTCCGCGATGAATGTGCGGCTGAACAGCGGGGATAGGGTCGAGTGGCTGTTCACACGCGATCTTGGAGCCGATGTGGGCGCGCCCCAGCAGGATGACGACACGGAGGACTCGGTTCCTCCGCCGGCAGGAGGTATTGCTGTTGTGGTGCCGGAAGAGGCGGAAGACGGAACCGCCGTGGCGGAAGTTGGGCACGAGCTTGTGCTGGCGCTTATCGAACAGGCCATTGAGGAAGGCTTGCGGGAAATTGTAATCTTCGTCGCGGCAGAGGGCGCAAGTCGTGTAAAGGTTGCGTTGCGCGCCGAATCCATAAGAGACGTGGCTCAGCATGACATGAGCCTGACAATTCAGTCCGATGTGGCGATAATAACTCTTGACAGCTTGACCCTTGCGGGCCTTGTGTACGGCGTTGAGGATGATTCGGAAGTAGAAATCATCAGTGAGATTGTCGATGTCGATACTGTTCTTAGCGACGAGCAGCGGGAAGTCGTTGGCGGCAACCCGGTAACTTCCCTTATGATAACCGTAGACGAAAGTACTGTGAGAAACTTTGACGGTGTTGCCGCCGTAATTCTGCCTTATATGCCGCCGGCAGACTTACAGGAGGAAGACTTCGACCTCCTTACGGTCTATCATTTGAGCGTTAATGCCGGAATACAAGAGATGGTGGGCGCAAGCTACAATAACGGCGAGATAACTTTCACGACTAACCACTTTTCATTATTCTTCGCCGGTGTATGGATCAGTCCGTTTGAAGATGTGGCGTCGGATGACTGGTTTGCCCGCGCCGCGCGTTTTGTACACGCGGAAGGCTTTATGAGGGGTATGTCGCAGGGCAGGTTTGAGCCTGACGCGAACTTCTCACGCGCGGAGACCATATCAATGTTTTGGATGCTGGAAGGAGAACCGGAGATATCAAGCGGCGGCGTGTTTGACGACGTTTCTTCCGGGCAGTGGTATTACCGTGCGGTAGCGTGGGCGAATACGGCTGGGATCGCCGGGGGTCGCGGAGACGGTACATTCGGCCCGAACGATTATGCGACTCTTGAGCAGTTCGTGCGTTTCCTGTATAATTACTCGAGATACAAAGGATTGGAAGACAGCTTGGCGGATGTTGATGAGGCCAATACATGGGCATCGGACGCAATCGAGTGGGCAAGCTCCAATGGTCTTCTTGACGGTGTGACAAGCGTGTCTGCTCACGAAGATGCGGTCAGCCGCGCGGAAGCCGCAGAAATTCTTCGTAGATTCGTCGGTCATATTTCGTAATTGTAAATAATTGTAATTTTAGATTTAAGAACCTGTGTTCATAGGATGGAACATTGTCTTAGCGGTCGAAATCCACCCCACGAAGCCAAAAGCGGGTTTCATGGGTGCCCCGGGCGGCATCACCTCTTATATTGGTGAAAATTGGTGAAAAATCGCCTCGCTAACGCGCCATACCCACCTATGGACACAGGTTCTAAGCTGCATTGATGAGGGAGAGGATGGGTAGGTATGCGTCGTATATTATTAGTTATTACCTCCTTTGTGCTGTTTATCGGGCTTGCCGTGCCTGTTGGCGCGGCAAGCCGGTCTGAGCTTGACGCCGCCGTGTCCGGCGCGGCGGCGTACATACTGAGGACGGTACAAAGTCCTGGGGTTGGTACGGTCGGCGGCGAATGGGCGGTCATTGGGCTTGCGCGCAGCGGTCACAGTACGCCGGATTCGTTTTTCAGAAACTATCGCAGAGAAGTTGAGCGGCTTGTGAGGGAGCAGCGTGGTATCCTTGATGAAAGAAGGTTCACGGAGTATTCGCGTGTGATACTCGCTATGACGGCGGTTGGCCTCGACCCGAAAAATGTGGTGGGGTTCGATCTTACTCGCAGGCTGGGCGACTTTGACCGTACATTGCGGCAGGGCATCAACGGCGCGGTCTTCGCGCTGCTGGCTCTGGACAGTTTCGACTATCCTGTTCCGGTGTACCGGAATGCCGAAACGCAGGCCACTCGGGAGATGTACGTAGCGGAGATACTTAGGCGGCAGACCCCGGACGGAGGATGGAACATGACCGCCGGGACGAATGGCGCGGCCGTCGGCGGAAGCGAGAGGGGCGATGTCGACATTACGGCAATGGCGCTGCAAGCCTTGGCAAAGTACCAGGATGACGAGGCGGTGCGCGCGGCCGCGAACAGGGCTCTCAGGTTCCTGTCGCGCAGTCAGGATGAGCATGGCGGTTTTTCGAGCGGATTCTCAAGGGGAGCTCCGACTGTGGAGAGCGCCGCGCAAGTATTAATAGCCCTGACCGAGCTGGGGGTTGACCTGGAAGACCCGCGCTTCGTCAAGAACGGCAACACAATTATTGACAATATAGTGAGCTTTCAAAACGCGGACGGAGGCTTCAGTCACACGCTTGGCGACGGAGAAAGCGATCTTATGCCCACAGAGCAGGCGCTGCTTGGGCTTGTGGCGGCGCAGCGCGCGGCTGACGGGCAGAACAGCCTGTTCAGAATGTCCGACGCACGGTAATGGAGATGGACATGGGCGGGTATGGAATAAATGTTAGGCGCAAGGGGCGTATTATCGCCCTTTTCGTGGTGTTGGCCTTGTTGGCGGGAGCGTGCGCCGCTCCGTCCGCCGTGCAACCGGGCGACGGAGACTCATTCACTGTTACGCTGTCTGTCAGGGCCGATACCTTGCTGGACAACATGCACTTGTTGAATAATGAGATGCACGAGCTTGTTCCGGACGACGGCGTGATATTCCCGGCGGCGGTTGTGACGGCATTTGAGGGCGAGAGCGTGTTTGACGTACTTTTGCGCGAGATGCGCGACGCGGGAATACATATGGCGTTTCGCAATACGCCAATCTACGATTCGGCCTATGTCACGGCGATCAACAATATTTATGAATTTGACGCGGGGCCGCTGTCCGGCTGGATGTACAGGGTGAACGGCGAATTTCCGGGCCGCGGTTCTTCGCGCTATTTTCTGCTGCCCGACGATGTGATAGAATGGGTGTACACCCTCGACCTCGGCCGTGACACGGGAGGAGCGCTGTACGATGAATGACGCGTTCGCGGGCTTTCACCCGTCGGTAAACCTGCTGTTTTTTGCTGTGACGATTGGATTCGCGATGTTTTTCATGCACCCGATATGTCTTGCCGTGTCG
>Ga0131853_10001325_pt1 | contig 44483 bp, 38 predicted proteins | sample TergutLab28metaG_FD_92764 | JGI IMG/M metagenome (GOLD analysis project Ga0131853, IMG submission 92764) | Labiotermes labralis P1 segment gut microbial communities from Petit-Saut dam, French Guiana - Lab288 P1 (version 2) (version 2) | ecosystem: Host-associated > Arthropoda: Insects >... | reverse complement strand
GATTGCGGGCTATGTAAGACCTGCTCCAGAGGAGAAGGTGAGGAATGCCGTCTACCCATGAAGGCCCGCCCTGCCTTCCACGGCATCGGAATTGATGTCTTCAAAACCGTGCAAAATTTAGGATTGCCTCTGTTCGTAGCACAGGACTACGGCTCCGAAACCAACTGGTATTCTGCGGTGTTTATAGAATAATATTCCCCTTCCCGTCCTCCGGCGGAGGCAGGGTTTGAAATGCTTCTAAGTACGTTTGTCATATTTTATGCTATAATCGGCACAATCAAAACAATGCGTGGAAAGGACATCTCATGACCGAAAATCTACGAGCAAAAATAGAAGCCGCCCTAGCGGAAGCTACCGACCTCACTACCCTGGAAAACTTGCGGGTAAGCGTCATAGGTCGCAAAGGCGAAATCACAGACCTTCTCAAATCCCTAGGGCAACTCCCTCCAGATGAACGCCGCCAGGCAGGGCAAGCCGCCAATGAGCTGCGGGACTGGGCAACCGATGCCATTACCGACGCAAAAAACGCAATTGCCAACCGCGAGCAGGCAACCGCGCTCGCCACCGAGTCCATTGATGTAACCTTACCGGGAAAACGCCGTAAGATAGGTCGGATTCACCCCATCAGCACAACCCATGCCCAACTGGAGGCGTTGTTTACACGCCTGGGCTTTAATATATTAGAAGGGCCGCATATCGAAACGGTCTATCATAATTTCGATGCCCTCAATTCCCCACAAAATCACCCCTCACGTGATGAAACCGACACCTTTTATTTCTCAGACAGCCTACTTCTGCGTTGTCATACTTCCCCTATGCAAATCCGAGTAATGGAAACCCAGGCTCCTCCGATACGTATTATCGTACCGGGAATGACCTTCCGCCGAGACGAAATCGACGCAACCCATACCCCAGCCTTCCACCAAATGGAGGGGCTGGTCGTAGACAGGGGCATCCATTTTGGTGACCTCAAAGGGATGCTTGAACTAATAGTACGGGAGCTATTCGGCCCCGAGGCAAAAATACGGCTACGCCCCAGCCATTTCCCGTTTACAGAACCCAGTGCAGAGGTAGATATCTCCTGCTACTCATGCAAAGACAATAGCTGCCGTGTTTGCAAAGGCAGCGGCTGGGTAGAGTTATGGGGCTGCGGAATGGTGCATCCCAAGGTGCTCAGCATGAGCGGGATAGACCCGGAGATTTATAGCGGATATGCTTTCGGTCTGGGAACGGACAGGCTGACCTCAGCCGTATATGGTATCGCCGACCCGAGGCTTTATTTCGAAAACGATATGCAATTCCTTGGTCAGTTTTGATGATAATGGTAAAGGCTTAATTAAGGAGAGAATGCTTTGAATATCCCTATATCATGGCTTAAGGTCATAACACCCATTGAGGATACAGCGGCAGAGTATGCCGAAAAAATAACCAATATCGGTTTAGCCGTAGAAGCAATACACCGTCCAGGCGCGGAAATCACCGGCGTAGTAGTAGGTCGAATCAATTCCCTGGAAAAACACCCCGACGCGGACAGGCTGGTTATCGCCAAGGCTGATATCGGCTCAGAAGTCTTGCAAATCTGCACCGCCGCCACCAATCTCACAGTCGGTGACTATATCCCTGTTGCAATAAACGGAGCTAACCTCGCAAACGGGCTTAAAATCAAAAAAGGAAAAATGCGCGGGCAAGAATCAAACGGTATGCTGGTCTCCGTTGAGGAGCTGGGCTACACCAGAGAAGACTACCCGGATGCTCCGGAGGACGGCATATATGTATTTGCAGAACCAAAGCCACTGGGTGCGGATGCAAGACCGTTTTTTGGTCTGGACGAAGATATAATTGAGTTCGATATTCTGTCCAATCGCCCCGACACCAACTCGGTAATAGGTATTGCAAGAGAAACCGCAGCACTTTACGAGCAGTCGTTTGTATTACCTGAAATCAATGCAAATGAAGCAGCAGCAGGGCATGTTTCTGATTATGTATCCGTAGAAGTTAAGGACAGCACTCTCTGCCCCAGATATATCGCCCGCATTGTAACCGATGTGAAGGTTGAACCTTCCCCTGGCTGGCTGCGCCGCCGTCTTGACCTTGCCGGTATACGCCCCATCAATAATATCGTTGATATCACCAACTATGTAATGCTTGAGTACGGTCAACCCCTTCATGCCTTTGATATAACCGCCGTCAAAGGTGGCGTGGTTGTGCGCACCGCCACCGCCGGAGAAAAATTTACAACCCTGGACGGAGAAGAACGTAATCTCACAGATACAACCTTGTTAATCGCTGACCATGAAAAGCCTATCGGCATCGCAGGCATAATGGGCGGGGAAAACTCACGTATAACCGATGACACAAAGATGATTTTATTTGAGTCAGCCAACTTTGACCCGGTCAGTATCCGAATGACAGCACGGCAATTAGGAATGCGCACCGACGCTTCATCCCGCTATGAAAAAGGGCTTGACCCAAATCTGGCTATAATCTGCGCAAACCGCGCAATGGAATTAATAGAGGAACTGGGATGCGGCAAGGTTGTGCCCGGGCTGGTTGACGTATACCCAAACCCACGCACAGAGCATACCTTCGCCTTCAAGCCTGAAAATATAGCAAACCAGCTAGGGCTGCCCAATCTGACCGCAGAAGAAATATGCAGCTATCTCAATAGAGTCGAAATCAAAACAAATAACAATCAAGCCACAGTCCCAACCCACCGCGCGGATATTTCAATCGAAGCCGACCTAGCGGAAGAAGTAGGTCGATTCTACGGGCTCAACCGGATTCCATCCAACTACACGCAGCGTGTAGACGGCAATCAGGAATCTACAACCTTAGGGGCACCCCGCCATGTGACGGCAACAATTATGGACGCAACCGTATCCCTTGGCTACTACGAAGCCAGAACCTTCCCATTCGAAAGCACAAAGGTTTTCGATAAGCTGCTGCTACCAGATGATCATCCTGACCGTATCCATATAAAAATCAATAATCCTCTAGGCGAGGACATGGCAGTAATGCGCACCTTGCCGCTTAACGGGCTGCTTGAGTCCTTGGCTCGCAACTATAATAACAGTAACGAGTCAGCTCATCTTTTCGAGTTAGCAAGAACCTACCACCCAAAGAGCTTACCGCTTACAGAGCTTCCACACGAACCGACCTTCCTAACCCTTGCCGCATATGGCACAGATATGGGCTTTCTTACCCTCAAAGGCGATGTAGAGGAACTGCTTGCTTCGCTTAATATTTTGAATATCGGTTTTACTCGCCACAATCTACCCTACACTCATCCGGGAAAAACCGCATTGATACAAATCCTGCCAGGCAAAGGTGAAAACCATCCTCCAGCCCCCATCGGTTATATGGGCGAGGTTCATCCTAAAGTCTGCGAAAATTACGAAATCGGAGCCACATGTTATATAGCCGTACTCTGCGTAGAGGCACTAAGCGAGTTATATACCCCACGCCGCAGCTTCATACCGCCGTCAATCTTCCCGGCAATGACCCGCGACCTTGCGTTTATTATACCTGAGGCGGTTACCTCAGCAGAGGTAGAAGCAGCAATCCGGGAAAGAGGCGGGCAGCTTCTCGCACAGGTCAAGCTATTCGACGTATACCAAGGCCTGCAAATAGAAAAAGGCTACAAGTCCATGGCATACACCCTACAGTTTAGAGCAAAAGATCGTACCCTCACCGACAAGGAATCACAAAAACCACTACGGCAGATAGTGGATAATCTGGAAAAGAAGCTGGGCGCGCAGGTGCGCGACAGATAAAGATTCGTCATTGCGAGCGTAGCGAAGCAATCCCGAAACCATGCGATGGCTGGGTTGCTTAGTTGCTACGCTCCCCGCAATGACAAATGAAACGAGGTACTGGTTTTATGAGATTCATATACATGATACCGGCGGCTATCCTAGTCCCCGCCATTCACGAATGGGTCAAGGCCCTATGCTCCGCAGCCCAAGGTGACCCAACCCCGCAAAGAACAGGCCGCCTCACCCTCAACCCCTTCAAGCATTTCGAGCCAATCGGCTTTTTGTTTATCCTGCTATTCGGCTTCGGCTGGGGCAAGCCTGCCGAAACCGCGACCCTGCACTACCGCAACCGCCAGCGCGGAGTAATTATCACCGCTGTGGTGCCGGTGCTGGTTAACATAATTTTAGGGCTCGCTGCCGCAGTCGCGGTTATGATACTTGCCGGAGGGGTAGGGCAAGGTATTCTTGCTGTGCAGCTCGCCTTTGTCCAGCTTGTACGTTTTCCGCTTCTACCGCCGGATTTTCATTTCCTTGCACTAATCCTTCTTTCGCATTTCGCGCTGGTCAATATCAATATAGCAATATTTAATATTATCCCCGTATATCCACTAGCAGCCAACAAACTGCTGCTTCATTTTAGCCGCCCCGATACCATTGCCCGCCTTAACCATTACGAAAAACCCATGCAAATGGTGCTGATACTATTGCTGCTCTTTAATCTGGTAGAGCGGTTTATAGTTCCTATTTCTATGAGACTGCTGGTCTTTGCCTGGGGGTTTTTTGTCTGATGGAAATATCCGTAGCCGATTACAACGGCCCCTTTGATGTGCTCTTGAGGCTAATCCACAAAAACGAAATCGATATATACGACATACCCATAGCCGAGCTAACAGCCGAGTACTTAACAGTAATGTCCGAAATGGAAAAAACGGGGCATTATAATATGAACCAAATGAGCGAATATGTATTAATGGCAGCAACCCTGCTAGAGATAAAATCAAAAATGCTACTACCAAAGCCCAAAAAGGATTCAGAAGAGCCGGAAGTAGACCCTCGCGAAGAACTAATGCAAAAGCTGATTGCTTACCAAGAAGCCCAAGCCCTAGCGGCAGAGCTGACCCGTATTTCGCCTCCGGGAAAACGCTTATCTGGTACAGGCGACCCGGAGCTACTCACAGAAATAGAAAAAGATATAGACAGCCAGACCCCAATAATGGAGGGAGTTGCGCTCAGCCAGATATGGGACGTATTCACAGATGTAATGAACCGAAGAGCCGCCAAGCGCGACCCCATCAGAGCAGACTTCGGAGAAATGCAAAGAGAGCGATTCACCTTGCCGGAGAAAATAGCCCATATCCGGCATAGGCTGGAAACAGAAGGGCAAATCCAATTATCATCCCTATTCGAATACTGCCGCAGCCGAAACGAAATGGTCGTGACATTCCTAGCCATATTAGAAATGATACGTCAAGGCATGATAAAAGCCCGGCAGAACCGAGCCTTTGAAGATGTGTACTGCGTAGCGGCATAGCTTACATTTTAATTATTTCATCATAGACACGCCCGGTATTATTTTTATCATAGTACGCAAAAAAGCTGTCAACCCTTTGCACATATTTTTTATCCATTAGGCAGTCATTCTCCATATGCTTAGTGATTGAAGTTATAAGCTCATCATGGTTATCAACCACTTCACCAAATCCCATTGATTTATAATCAAAATATGATTCCCTAAACAGATTATCAGTAAACCAGTAATACAAAACAGGCTTTTTCAAGTAAGCAAAATCAAATGCCGTTGACGAAAAATCTGTTACAAGTAACGAGCCTTCGGCAAATAATGTCTGGTATGATACATCATAGGGAATTATTCTTACATAGTTGTCAAATATGAAACATGAAGTCTTATCGGCATAATTAGGGTGAGGCTTAAATAATATTTCATAGCCGTGTTTTTTGGCTTCACTGATAAATCTTTTATCGCATAAAAGATTATTAATCGCTTTACAATATGGTGTTACACTCAAGTCATCTGCCGACATCCAACCGCGCCATGTTGGCACAAATAGGATTTGCTTTTTGTTATTGTCGTATAAGCTGTCATATCGCGGCATTCCCGTTAGTTTTACAATATTTTTATCATATCCATAATCACTCTCTAAAATTGAGTTGTACTCGTGGGGCGATGTGGTTACCAGTAGTTTTAGATTTTGAGATGTTTTTTTCAACCAGAAAGCAAGGTCATGCAGGATTATGCCATGCTGCAAAAACATAGTTTTACATCTATCCAGCCCTGCATACATAGAATATAGATTTTTGTCACAAATATCGCTTAACCTGCCGTGCAGATACGATGAGATAAATTTCTCTGCAAACAAACATAACAGTTTATGCTGAGTCGAGCCGTGATAAACAACATTTCCTATTTGCGATAATCGTTTTGCATCCGGTGATTTTTCATGGATGATAAAATATTTTTCAACTCCATCATCAATTTCTGCACTATATTTGAAAAAATATTCAGCATTATCATCAGCCCTGTCGGGTCTGTCTGATAGTAACCAGATTCTCTTTTTTGACATCTTTTGATATTGCGCCAAATATTGCTGAATGATATTTCTATCTTCTTGATACTACTCATCAAAAAAGCTAACATTTACATATGATCTTACAGCATGGCAAAGCCTTTCGTATTCAAGGGCTTCTACATGGAGCATACCTTCTTTTTCAATTCTTGTTATCAGGGTTTTATCCCCTACGAAAAACGAATACGGTAAATCATTTATTCTTGCCGGGAAAGCAAAGCTAACACAAGCGGGGAGCAACTCACCATTATCTTGCTGCACAAAGAAATCAATATTCCCTGAGCCGGAAAACGGGATATATAAATCAAATGTTTTGCTGCTTCCAGCTACTTCGCATTCATAGACGGAGCCATTATATTTAGCAGCAATTTTAACTTTAGTGGATTGCATATCACACACACCAGCGAAATGCATCAATCCGTTATATTCTTCTGTTATGTTGATTATCATAGTACACCTCCAACACTTTTATGTTGTCTTTTTCACTGGTTAATAGTACCATGCAGATAACTAATGCACCAATATGAAGGAGGGCAATCCATGAAAAAATGTATCGTTGTTCTAATGACCTTAGTAATGGCTCTAACTCTAACATCACCCGTACTAACAGCACCGTCCAGATGGGCAGCGGAAGCTGTAGAAGAGGCCATAAGCCTAGGGCTGGTTCCAACAAACCTACAATCCAATTTCCAAATGCCAATCACCCGAGCGGAATTTGCCGCGCTAGCCGTAGCATTATATGAATATCATCACGGCACCATCTTCGGCATAGCCAGCTTCACCGACACCACAAACACAGCAGTAGAAAAAGCCGCCTACATAGGCATAGTGTCCGGCATAGGCGGCGGAAGATTCAACCCCGATGGAATTCTCATCAGAGAACAAGCGGCAGTACTTCTTCATAGGTTGCTGCAAGTACTGGGGCATAGCCTACCCACTAGACCTTCCACCTTTACCGATGATGCAAGCATCGCTAGTTGGGCAAGATTATATGTAGGCGCAATACAGCTTGCTGGGATAATGGGTGGTGTCGGCAATAATATGTTTTCACCCAGAGGGACATATACCAGGGAGCAAAGTATTGTAACTATGATGCGGTTATATGAAATCCTAGAAGCCAACCGCGAGAGCATGATTGTATCATTTGTAAACGCAGGAATAACCGATGCAAGGCTTGCAACAATGATAGAAACCGGCGTGATACCAGCAGATGTAACCTATTTAAGAATATCCAGTGATTATATTACCGACACATCACCACTGAGTAATCTAATACATCTGGAATGGTTGGACTTATATGGCAACCAAATTAACGATATTTCGCCATTAAGCAATTTATCAAACTTGAAGCATTTGAATTTAAGTCACAATCAAGTTGATGATATTTCGCCACTAAGCAATCTGACAAACTTGATACAGCTTGAGCTATGGAGTAATAATATTAGAGATGTTTCACCTCTTAGCAATTTTACTGGGTTAGAGGTGCTCTCCATATGGGATAACCCGATTGTTGATATTTCACCCTTGGAAGACCTGACTGGTTTGACTGCGCTTTCTCTAGGGAGTGACGACTATTTCAATGGCGATATTTCAATAGTGAGTAATTTTACCAAGCTAACGCATTTATCAATTGCTTGCACTTCACAAGGCAAAATATATGATTTTTCTCCTATTACGAACTTGGTAAACCTTCAAAGCCTTCACCTGAATACTGTTATGCACCTTACTGATTTATCAATCATTTATAATCTTACAAATTTGAGAGAGCTTTTGGTAAGCGGTTCAAATATCCAGGATTTTTCACCAATTCGCAGACTTACAAAGCTATCAATCCTTGATTTGCAAAGCAATCAAATCAGTGATATTGAATCTTTGCATCTAAGTAGTTTTCCGAATTTAACATCTCTAAACCTGAGTAGCAACTCAATTATCGATATCACTCTACTAAGGGAACTGCCTAGGTTAACTTTTTTGGGGCTAAGCGGTAATCAAATAGTTGATGTTACGCCACTGGGCAGATTAACGGATTTACAAGGTTTATTCATCGCCGGGAACCAAATCGCTGATATTATCCCGTTAACATCATTGCAAAACCTGCACCAAATAGATATAAGCGGCAATTATATAAGCCAAGCACAAATAAATCTGTTGCATGGTGCAATACCGGGGATTTATATTTTTAATGCCGGGCAGAATTAATAATCAAATATGTCAATCAAAACCCCGCATAGAATCCAGATTCTAAGCGGGGTTTTTTGTTTTTACAGAGCCCGAGACCAGGAGCGACCTACACTTCCTCCACCATAATCCCAAGAGCCCTAATATCGTCCAATTTCTTTTTATTAGCATCCAACCTATTCGTAACAAGCACATCAACATCCGAAATCTCAGTAATATTAGAAAACCCTTCTCTTCCAATCTTAGAATAATCAGCAGCCACTATAACCATAGCCGAACGCTCAATCATCAGCCTACTGACATCCAATTCCTTGGAATGATATGTTGTCAGCCCATACTTTGCCCCAATGCCATCTGTTGAAAGTACCATTTTATTGGCTCGGTATTTTTCCAATTGAGCAACAGCATCAGCCCCATATGTGAACTGATATTGGATGTCCAAATGACCGCCCAATAGAATTACATTGGCTGTAGGCTTAGAACCCAACTCTTGAGCAATTAAAATTGAATTGGTTACAACCGTCAGATCACCACGCTCGGACAACTCCCTGGCTATGTACCTGTTGGTTGTTCCCGAGTCAAGCATTAGCGTATCGCCTTCTTTTATATAGGCGGCGCAGGCTTTTGCTATACGGATTTTCTCTTCCTTGTTTATATCCATACGGTCATTATGCACCATTTCATAGTAGGCTCTTTTTACGCTAACTGCACCGCCATGGACACGACGAAGCAGCCCTGAATTATCCATGCACGTCAGGTCGGCTCGTATCGTAACTTCTGATACATGGAACATATCCACAAGCTGCGATACGCTAACCGACCCATTTTCATGCAAAAGCTCAAGGATTTTATCTCTTCGGTTGTTAAGCTCAATTTTTTTCATATTCTACTCAGCCAACACAATGCCTGGCTTGCCCTGTGTAAAGCTTCCTCCTTGCTCCTGACCCGTTTCTTTAACAAAATTTGTGAAAGTATCAAAATCAGAGTTAGCCCATGACCATTTTAAACTGTCTGCATCACTGTAATACTGATTGCTATAGAATAATACATCCTCGGCACAAGCAATATTTGCAAAGTAACCTATAGCGGAGCAAATAATATTATTATGAAAAAGCCTCGGCAATTCTCCTGCCCATTCTACAGTCGGGAATGTGATTGCAGGCTGCTGCTTGTCCACAGGATTTGAATATACAAAATTATTGTAAACCTCAAACCCGTCAATACATCCGCCATCCCAGGTTGCAAAATAAATTTCTCCCCATCCTACAACTTGGTTATTGCCAAAGTAATTGTGGCGAACAATTGAATTAGTGGTTATATGATCGTCAGGAAGTGCAGCCCCATCCTCAACCTGATCTGCACCATATACACTAATACCAAAGGTTTCGTTGTCATGGGCATAGTTATACTCATATATATTATTTTTGTTGTAAAAATCAATATCAAATGCTCCGCCGTCATTGTTGTACTCAGGGCTATGAGCAAATGATGCCTCGTTGCCTGTTACCAAAACATCGGTGCAACGCCATGTCCATATGCATACCGGAGAAAATCCAGTTCTGACAGGGCTAAGCCCTGTATGAAACACAACATTATCCTTTATCAAAACATTTTTAGAGCAAATTACCAGGATTCCATCAAAGCCTGTGTTGTGAACAAAACAGTTCTGCACCGTTACATTTTCGTTGCGGGATACAGTTTTATAGGCTCCGTTTACATAGATACCTTCGCCGCGTGTCGTGTTATATGACTCGCAATTCTCAATTAAAACATTATTCCAGTTAACCGCTGCCATTTCACCGGTTCTTGCATCATAGATGCTAAAGCAAATCGGTGCGGAAAATGCATCGTTTCTAATGGTAGGCCATTCATATCCAACCTTGTACGCAGAGCAGTTGCGTATCGTGAAATTGGACAGCACGCGCAGGTCTTTATAATCAGACCCTACAAAAATTCCCCAGCATCGCCCACCGGTCACATTGATACCGTCGATTTCCCATCCCTCGGTATTAAAAAGAACTATTGCTCCCGGTTCACGCCCTCCGTCAATCACCGGTCTTTGACCAACACCATAGCTTGATAATCTGATTGGCTTATCTCCGCTACCCGCCCCGGATGGCATGAACATACCCTTGAATGTTTTCCCACGAGCAAAGTACAGCGTGTCTCCCGGAGAAAATGCATTATTCTTGATTGCATCAAAATCCTCTTGCGAGCTTATATAATACTCACCCTTATTACCTTTCGGAGTATCAAATGCAACTGTAATACTTGGAGTAGTATGGTCAAAAAAAGGCAGGGTTTCTTCATTATATCTATCATCTTTAGACCTATAATCAGGCTCACCTACCATTGCCTCAATAGCAAAGGCAAGAGTGTATGCACGTGGGGAGCCTTTATATTTCCATGCCACTTGACCTTCGCTGTCAATCAATACCAAAAACGGCAAATCAGTTACACCATAAACGGCAGCGTACTCCCTTGCGCCTTTAATGACCAGGGGTAGCTCACCTAGCGCAGCGTCATATACAAAGTTAGCATCGGCTTTTTCGCTGCCGTCAAGCACAACAACATTTAAACCCTTGCCCCTGTAGTGAGCACGCATACTCTTGCAAAATTGTATCATTCCACGCACAGCCGAGCATTCCGGCAAAAAAAAGCTAGGGGCATCAATAAAGGCAAGTAATGTGTTTTTAAACGATTTCATGATAATCTCCTTTAACCTAAAACAAAACGCCCATATATCCACGATATATGGGCGTTTCACATCAGCCCAAATAATAGGCTACAAATTATACTTAGTGATAACCAGCCTCAATTACAGCAGCAGTCATGGCATCTCTGGCTCGCCCATAACCATGTGCAATCCATCTTTCATAGAACTGCTCCCACAATGCTTCATCAGATAAATCTGATGTATTTGTCATAAAGTCAATCCACTCTTCGGTAGCATCAAGAGGCAGCTCGTTTGCTTCGGTTACATGCATTGCTTCAATTCTGCTATCAATTGTTACAACGCCCATTGTTGGGTCGTTTAATACTCTGTCGCCAAACTCTCTGGACATATCCCTAAGAACCTGCGGTATAGTCGGATTGTCAAATTCCACAACGTCATCTGCCCACACTACAAGATAGTTCATGCCACCAAATGCAAAGGGATGAATATCAGAGGCCCTTAAATGATGTCCTTCATCATTAAGCTCTGTAAGCATAACAACATTACCGTCGGCATCCAACTCATAATCTTGACCTGGGATTCCGAATACCATCATTCTTACACCTGCATCAGAGTACATCCAGTCAAAGAACTCAAGTACTCTATCCATGCGCTCATCATCAAGAGAGCTATTGAAATAGGTTTCAGACCAGAAGTTGACACCATCGTTAAAAAGTGGGGTTACACCTGGCATTAGAGGTGGCATAAGAATTTCTACAGCATCTCCGAATGGAATATCTTGGTTTAAAACCCAATGGTCATAAACTTGCTGCAAGTGGGTTGGGCTTCCCATGTAAAGAAGAGTACCAGCGCGACCAGTAGTCCAGTTTTGTCTACCGACAGCTGATGGGTTAGTGATAAAGTCTGGGTCAATAAGCCCTTCTCTAAACGCCTGCCTATAGAAGCTCATAAGTGGCAGTGAAGTACGCTCAAATGCTGGTATAATCATTTCCTCGCGATCATAATCCCATACCCATGCATGGCGAGTATCGCCATGACCGGCAAATGTTGCTTGGGTTATATACAAGTGTGCATCTGATAACATACCAAACGTCATACCGCTGCCGCCCATGTCATTATCAACAAAGGCTCTCCACATATTGAGGAAATCCTCTTCGGTTTGGGGAAGAGGAATACCCAGTTCTTCTCTCCAATCCCTGCGATTAAGAATGCTTCTGGACAAAATAAACCATGTAGGGTCAGTTGATAATGATCTTGGCGCAAACCAGTTTTGCCCGTTCATTTGGAAACCTTGCACGGCAGGGTGCATGACTGCTGCTTCAAGATATGGGAATCTCGACAAATCCTCTGGTAAGGGACGGATTACGTTTGTGTCAATCCAGTCTCCCAAAAGTTCTGTGCCAAGCCATGTAGAAGCACCGATTATATCAGGTAATGTACCGGCGGCAGACCACAGAAGTGGCAGATCCCAAGCATTATCCCAGGTTACATTGTATGGCACAAACTCTATGCCAAAACGGTCTTGAATATAAGCGTATATAGCACACTCCTGACCACCCGGAAATGAATTAGCAACATCCCAGTTCATTACTGATACAGTTATCATTTCGCGTCCTTGTACAGGAGGTTGTTCTTCCTCACCGCCTGCATCGTCTTCGCGTGCATCATCTTCACCTGCAACTTCATCTTGACCACCCTGTTCATAGGTCGTCTCATCATCGCTCGCACCATCATCATTCACATCGTCTCTGGCACATGCCGCTAGAAGCACAAGCAATAGAGCCAAACCCATTACTATGATAGTTTTTTTCATAAAATCCTTCCTCTCTTTTATTTATATAGGAGTCTATCTGCTGCTACAGATAGCTCTTTACGCCTTAATAGCACCAAGCATAATCCCTTTTGTAAAATATCTTTGTAAAAAGGGATATACACATAGGATTGGTACTGTTGCTACTGTCACAGCTGCTAATTGTAATGAACGAGTGCTCAAACGTTGCACACCCATCCGTGCCGCAAAACCCATTGGATCACCAAAATCTACACTGTTCTCAATTACAAGCCGCCTCAGCAGCAGTGCAAGCGGTATCATACTCGTATCCATAATAAAGAGCATTGCATTCCACCACTCATTCCAAAAACCTACCGCGTAAAACAAAGCAACCGTTGCCATTATGGGGGCAGATAAGGGCACGATTATGCGCCACATAATTGTAAATTCTCCTGCTCCGTCAAGCTTAGCGGATTCCTCCAAAGAATCCGGCAGCGATAAAAAGTAGTTGCGCATAAGTATCATATTAAAAACCGAAAGAATGCCCGGTACGGTCATAACCCATATGCTATTTACAAAGCCTAAATCCCTGAGCACCATGTACCACGGGATTAGCCCGCCGGAGAAGTACATTGTAAATATGACAAAATAAAACATATATCGTCTGCCGGGTACATTTTTTCTAGACAGTGCGTAGGAAGTAAACACGGTAATTACCAAGCTCATTGCAGTACCTGTGATTACGTTGCGAGTGGATATCCAGATTGACCTTACCAACTGGTCGTCCGCAAATATACGGCGGTAATTATCCAGCGTAAAGCTGCGTGGGATAAAATAAAACCCATGCATTGCAGCATGTTCATAACTAGCCACAGAGAGTATTAGCATATTATAAAATGGGAAAATTATAGCAAGGGTAAACAGCCCTAAAAATGTGAAAATAAATATATTTGCTATTGTACCCGAGACACTTCGCTTGTCCTTCAATGCAAACACCTCACGCTCTAGAATAATCCTTCTGAACCTAACAATCTGGCAATTTTATTTGCTGTAAGCAGCAGGGCAAAATTAATGACAGACCTAAACAAACCTGCCGCGGCAGCAAAAGACGGATTCATACCTCCGCCGCCAAAACCGAATGCGAATACATAGGAATCCAATATCTCAATAACTTCCCGGTTTACAGCATTCCTGAACTGGAATATCTGATCAAAGCCACCGCTCATAATCGCGCCACATGCTAATATTAGTAGAACTACAACAGTTGATTTAATACCAGGCCAAGTAACATGTCTTACACAATGCCATCTATTGGCTCCATCCACCCTTGCTGCTTCATACAAAGACGGGTCTATACCTGATATTGAAGCCAGATAAATAATTGCTCCCCATCCCGCACTCCTCCAAATACTTGTACCAAAAAGAAGCGCGTAGTTTGCAAACATGCTTCTGTTTGCCAGGAACATAAATGGCTCCCTGCCAACTTCCCTGAGAATAGAGTTAATAACACCATTGAATTGGAAAATATCATGCAAAATACTATAAACTATAACCCATGACAAAAAGTTGGGAAACGTAAATATGGTTTGTAGTATGCGTTTATGGGAACTTCTGCGGATTTCATTAAGCAGAAGGGCTATAATTATTGGCATCGGAAACTCGACAATAAGCCGACCAAAGCTTATGAACAACGTATTGCGGAAAGCCTGCCAAAAGTCCGGTCTGCTCCACAATGTCCTAAACCAATGTAGCCCAACCCATTCCATTTCAAAAAATGGCGTGTTGATTCGATAACGGACAAAGGACATGAGTATTCCGCCCGACCCGAAGTTAAGCATAGGCGCATATGAAAATATTATGAAAAACACAACTGCCGGAGCAAAAATGGCGTATATAAATCGCGCATCATATATCCGTTTCCATAAGAGACGAGCCCTTCTTCTACGGGTGTTTTCTAGTTGCATAATTAATGCCCCCATCTAATAGCATTCTTCCATATCATCAAAACCATCGTGCGGCAACCTGCCGCTCGCTATTTCTGTTTAATATGCCTGGTTTCTCACGCGCCAGTTTGGTTCATACACTTTAAGATTACGGAACTGTATATGACTCGCGTAAACACCAAAACCAACCTTCCCATACTTGGAATAGTCAATTGGGTTAGGGTCATAAACCTCAATAATCAAATTGCCGTCAACTATAATAAAGCAATGCCCATCAATGCTACCGGCTTGTATTTTATAAGTACGCCCAGATTCCAGCTTAAACGCCGAAGTCAAGGACTGGGTTACGCACTCAGGATAGTGCTCTATGCCGGTTTTATTTTCATACCAGCCGCCAAGCCCTGCAATATAGCCTTTTCCGGAATCGTTTGTTTTTTCATCCCATCCTTCGGCGCACCAGACAAAGTTTAAGTCATGGTCTGAGGGAGGGACTGTCCTACCTTCAAACTCCATAATCACATTGCAGTTGAAGCTTTGCTTTGTGTAGATAAGCCCACCACTGTTTTCAGGATGCGCCCCTTCCAGCCAGCCATCATTGATATGCCATTTTCCTCTTCCTATATCCCAATTCTTTGCGATTTCTGCTTCTGTTAATTCATTGTCATAAAGAATTTTTGAATTTTTTAAATCAATTTCTTTTTCAAGTAACAGTATCACGGTATTCCTCCTTTTATATAACAGCATATGATACTTTCGAACGAAACTTACAAGCTGTTGCATACTTGCGATTGCATTTGTCCGCAATGCAGCCGATGCATACGACACTTCTCACAATCTTGCTCGCTTTCTTGATACAAAAATACAGCTTAATTTACATAGTAGCACATATGAACTAGGCAATCAATAGTTATTTTTAATAACTGACCTAATAATCACATGCTCCATATCAGGGCTTGCAGCAAGGAAAGAAAAGCATATGTTGAATAAACGAAAGTTATTTGATATCATAACGAAAGCACACGAAATGATATATAAGGGAGTTGTATGATTTGCTAAAAAGTGCCAGAATAGTGCCACCGTTTTTTGAGATTGGCCCAAAAGCTTTTATGTTTGGCGATGACATCGTGGCACTTGCTAAGGTCATTGACAAGACGGCAAAGAAATACGATGTCCGTGTCATCCTAACGCCTCAATACACAGATATTTATAGAGTTGCACAAGCAACAGAGAATATTCTTGTGTTCGCACAGCATTTTGATTCTTTGCCAATAGGCAGAGGGCAGGGCTCGGTTCTGCCTGAGGCGGTAAAAGCAGCAGGTGCTGTTGGCGTAATGCTAAATCATGATGAAAAGCAGTTAACGATTTCTGAGCTCAATGCCTGCATACGCCGCGCAGAAGAGCTTGAAATGTATTCGATAGTATGTGCCGATACCCTTCTGGAGGCAAAGGCAATTGCGCAACTTGACCCTGACATTATTGTCTGCGAGCCAAGTGATTTGATTGGCACCGGGCAGTCTAGCAGCAACGAATATATAAAAACAACCATTGAGGCGGTTAAATCAATAAATCCGGAAATCATGGTTTTGCAAGGAGCTGGCATTGTAAGCGGCGCGGATGTATACAAGGTTATATCTGCAGGAGCAGAAGCCACAGGAACAACAAGCGGTATAATGAAGGCTTTCGACAAAGAAAAAATGGTAGACGAAATGCTCGGCGCACTGCGTAGGGCATGGGATGAAAAGTAGGGGCGACAATCTGCCGTCCGTTGGTTTTGTTGATATATAATTAACAGGAGGAATTTTTATGAATTTCAAAATGATACAAAAAGAAATCGAGCTACAATCACGGGGCTGGATCCCAACATTTCACAATGTCTCACGTGAAGTAATAGACATCGTCACCGAATCAGGAATCAAAAACGGCACGTGCAGCATCGTCTCCCATCACACAACATGCTCTGTTATGATCCAAGAAGCCTCACATGATTTAGATACCTTTGACTTAGAATACCTCCAGCATGATCTCCTAGATATTATGCGACAACTTATTCCCGATTATGCTAATGAAGGGCAGTATCGCCATCCAGGCCCTGTTCATGCGCAATTTGCACGTCACGTAGGTGAAGTTGGCAATTGGACAAGTATGAACACAGATGCTCATCTCCGCAGTTCATTTTTTGGAAGAAGCGAAACCGTTACAATTAAAGATGGCGTATTAGACGCAGGCGAGTTTGCCCATATTTATTTTATAGACTGGGATCATGCGCGCGCGCGCCGCCGCCAGGTCAATGTTACAGTTATGGGCACAACGGATGATGTAGGCTCCAGAAAATATAGAGACGGCGAAGTAGTAGACACATTCCGCAAGTTTAATAATGAAGAAAGAGCCTATGATTCTGCATTTGATTATCAGTTGGAGCAGCAACAAGCTCGTAAATGAGGGAGGCTGACATGACACAAGTAATTGATGGCATAACAATAAGGCATTTTGAAGCCAAGGACAAAGATATTGTTTGGGATTTTTTCGGTCAAATGGGTGGAGAGACACGGGCCTTTTTTGATAGGAACAATGGAAATAGAGATATGGCTATGAAGTTCTTTGATAATACAGCAAAGGATACAAATTACTTCTTAGCCGAATACGAAGGCAAAATGGTAGGCTACTTATTTCTATGGGATATGGATAGAACCGTACCATGGCTTGGGATTGCTGTACATGAAGAGTTTAAAGGAAAGCAAATCGGACGCAAGTTGATGCTCTTTGCCACCGATTTTGTGCGTAGCAAAAATAAGGGCGGCATTTTGCTTACAACCCATGTAGCCAATCTTAGGGGGCAGGCCTTATACGAACGAGTCGGATACGAACGCCTTGGTATGCATCATACAGGCGAAATCCTATATTTACTGAGGTTTTAATATGAAGAATATTACCCTAGGGTTTGCGCCAATCGGGAAATTCGTATTTTCCCATGAGGACGCAATTGTACAAAAAAAACGTATACAGGCAAAGCTGAAAGAGCTGGATATTAATTTCATAGACTTGGATAATGTTTTGCCGGACGACGACGGTATAATTCGCGACCAAAGCCATGTCGAACCGGCATTAAGGCATCTGCAAGGTAAAATCGACGCGCTTTTTTTACCGCATTGCAATTTTGGCACCGAGGGGGCAACGGCAATGCTGACCAAGAGCCTTGGGCTGCCTACTCTGCTGTGGGGACCACGCGATGATGCTCCTCTTGCCGACGGCTCGCGTTTACGCGACTCCCTTTGTGGGATGCTTGCAAGCAGCAAGGTAATGTCCAAGCTGGTCGGCAACAAGTTCACCTATATCGAAAATTGTCGTATTGGTGATGCGGCTTTCCAGGATGGGCTGGACGTTTTTATGCGTGCTTCCTCGGTGGTTAAAGCCACAAAGAATATTCGCATAGGGTTAATTGGAGCAAGAGTTGATTTTTTCTGGTCATGCATTGTCAACGAAAGCGAATTGCTCGAAAAGTACAATATTCAAGTGCTACCCTTCGAAATTGCAACGGTTCTTAAAAGGGTCAACGAAAAAATTGACAACTGCGCAGGAGCACTTAAGCAGCAATTGGAAGAAATAAAAGAATCCTGGCTTGACCCAAGCGGTATCCCGGATGAACAGCTTATCAAAGGTATTGCGGCTGCCGAGGTTTTAGTAGATCTGAGAAATGAACACAATCTATCATCAATTGCCGTGCAGAATTTTTTCAGCTTCAATGAAGCCTTGCAGGGCGGGGCATCGTTATACCCGGTTCTTGCAAACGAATATGTCCCCCTTGCGGATGAATCTGATATCCATGGTGCTGTTTCATCATCCTTGATACATGCCGCAAAAAAGACAGATCTGCCTGTCTTTTTTCCTGAGTATGTAATACGGCATCCTGACGATGACAACACTGTTTGCATGTGGCATGTAGGCGCACCAGCATCTTTACGCGATCCTTCATGCGGGAAAATGAATATTAGACCTCCGTGGATATTGCCGGGAGACAAACCCATTCAAATGCAAATGAAGCTTAGAAACGGGGCTTTGACCGTCTGCCGTTTTGATGGCGAAACAGGTAATTATCGTTTAGGTGTAGGGCAAGGAGAAATAATAGACGGCCCTTATACCAGGGATTACTACGGCTGGTTTAAGGTAAACAATTGGAAAAGATGGGAGTATCAATTAATTCACGGTCCCTATATACATCATTGCTCAGCCGTATATGGGCACTGTGCAGATGCGCTGATAGAAGCTTGCAAGTATTTGGAACTTGAGACAGAGGTGTATGGAATATGAAATATTATGCGGCGATAGACCTTGGCACAACCAATATTAAATGCGCCATTTTTAAAGAAAAGGACGGCGAATTGCGGTTATGTGACAAGCTGGAACAGGAATGCGAGCTAATCTCTACTTCCACATTGGAGGTAGAGCAGAATGCCACTATATGGTGGGATATAACTTGCAAAATGCTGAAAACTTTTTCAACCTGTTATGACATAGCTGCTGTTGGGATCAGTTCACAGGGCATAACAATCGTGCCGGTGGATGAAAACAACAAGCCGCTTCATAATGCAATAAGCTGGCTTGACCAGCGCAAAAGCGTGATTAGATATGCGGTCATAAAAAGGTTTGGGGTGAAACGCTATAGGGCTATAACCTCTCGCCTCGACCCCGGTGATTATGGAATAGCAAGAATTATGTGGCTACTAATACACAGAAAAAAATTGTCAAGTATGGCCTATAAATATTTAATGCCGATGGATTTTATCAATGCAAAACTATGCGGCGTTGCAGTAACAGATCATTCTATGGCGGCGGGAACTGCCGCCTATGATATAAAGAACAAATGCTGGTCTGATGAGATATTAGAATCTTTTAATGTGCCTTCAAGTAAACTACCATTGATACAAAACAGCGGCTCCATTGCTGGCTATGTAACAGAGATCGCCTCCGAACAAACAGGGCTAAAAGTGGGAACTGTTGTGGCAGTTGGGGCACAGGATCAAAAATGTGGAGCGTTGGGTGCAGGCCTAAAAAAGGGTATCGCATCATTGAGCATGGGTACTGCATTTGCATTGACGATAAAATTAAACGACTTTGTTCAAGCAAGGGACGGTTTTATCCCCATTTTTGCAGATATCCTGGGCGAAGGTTATCAATGGGAAGCGTGCATTGCCACAGGAGGTGCGGCTCTGCAGTGGCTTGGAAGATTACTTAATCTAAGTAGCGAGGAAATGTCTGATCAAATCATAGATTATATCCCTGATGAGCATAACCCTTATTTTTTCCCGCATATGTCGGGATGCTATCATCCAAAAATGTATCCTGATGCTTGTGGAAATTTCTATAATCTTTCTATGAACAATGATAAAACAGCTATGATTTACGCAGTTATGGAAGGTATAGTGTTTTCGCTTAATCAAAACATTATTCTGGCAAAAGCCGCCAATGAACAAGTGAGCGAAATATATGCATATGGTGGAGGCTCAAGGTCAGACCCATGGCTTCAACTTTTAGCAGATGTGTCAGGTGTGGTGGTTCATGCACTTATGATCGAGGATGCCTCATGTGTAGGCGCGGCAATGTTGGCAGCAAAAGCGTGCGGTGTGGATAAGGTCTCTCATCAAAATGAGTTTCGTCGTGTTTTTGTGCCGGATTTAAATAAGACTAATTTAATGCAAATGCGTTTTAAGCGATTCAATAAAGTCGAGAAACGTATTTTTACGAAATAATGGGTAGAGGGAGCAACTATGTCATTTTATTTCAAAGATAAAACATGGCCAGAATTGGAAAGCTTAATACCCAGGCAGCCTATAGTAATCTTACCGATAGGCACAACAGAAGAACATGGCAGACATTTACCTGTTGGTACGGATGCTATGATAGCAGAGTCGTTTGGGGAAAAGCTTGCCAAAGCAGTATGCGATAAACTGCCGGTGCTTCTGATGGAAACTATTCAATACGGATTCTCAATGGAAATTGTACGTCGCTGGCCGGGCTGCCCCAATGTTCGTACTCGCGTTTTTATGGATTATATATTTGATATTTGCTCTTCTATGATAAAAATGGGATTTGACAAGCTTGTGTTATTGGATTGCCATGGCAATCATGACGGGCTGCTCAGAGTTGTTATGAGAGAGCTCGCCGACGAGCATGATAAGTTTATAATGACACTTGCCCCATATGCCCTTTCGAAACCGGAGTACGATCAAATAAAAAAAGACCCCGAAGGGGACATCCACGGAGGCGAATGGGAAACATCGTGGATATTGGCTCTTGACGAGTCATTGGTTAATAAAAGTGAATACACAAATATAGACGCGATAAAGTGCAATAATAAGTTGCTAGGCCCTGTTTCAACATGGGGCTTGCAGGAAACAAAAACCGGGCTATACGGTGACCCCACAAATGCATCGGTCGAAACGGGCAAAGCCGTTATAAAAGCCGCTGTTGAGGCTGGGGTTGAGTATTTGGAGGCGTACTATTCGTTGTAGATAACATCTCCGATTTTCCGGTTTTGATGATAGTGTCCAAACCGGAAAAGTAACACATTTTCAGGCTTGGCAGGAGGGCAAATTTGAATAAAAATCTAGTCAATATTGCAAGCAAAGCCTTCCAGGTTCAAGCTGAGTGCCTTGTGCAGGCTTTTTCTTATGTTGATGAATCTGCGTTCATAAAAGCTGTAGAGGTTTTGGCAGCTGCCACAAGGATAGCAGCCAGCGGTTGCGGGCATACTAGCTTTGCTGTACAGCATTTTGTCCACCTTATGTGCTGTATCGAGCGACCTGCCCGTTTTATTGCTACAGGTGAGGCAATACATGGCGGAATGGGCTATGTGCAAAAGGGCGATATAATGCTACTTGCCTCCCGTGGCGGCAAGACCTCTGAGCTGATGCCTGTGCTTGATATATGCAAAGCCAAGGGTGTAACCGTAATAGCTGTAACTGAAAATACAGAATCACGGCTTGCTAAAGAAGCGGATATTGTGCTAAAGATGTATGTTACCCGCGAGGTTGACCCATATGACAGCCAAGGTACCACTAGCAATACTGTCATAAATGTAATTTTTGACGCATTGCAGGCGGCGCTTATTGAAAAAATCGGATTTAAAATAGAAGGCTTTGCGCTGGTGCATCCAGGCGGTGCTGTGGGCGAAAGGCTCAATACGCGCAAATAGCGGGGTCGGTCGGTTTTGATGATTTGGGACAGAGCTTTCACACTAGGATTGGGGGAAGTTGATTGGCAAATATAATTGTTCTACCACAAATCGGTATAGATGAAGAAAGCGCAGTGCTTGTCAAATGGCATGTGGAAACAGGTAACACAGTCAGCGTGGGAGATATATTATTTTCATTGGAAACCAACAAGGCTACATTTGATGTTGAGTCTGAATTTGCTGGTACGGTGCTTGAGCTATTAGTAGAGGAAGGCGATGAAGTGTTTGTTGCCGCGCCTATTTGCGCGCTTGGTCAACCGGGAGAAAAATATTTTATCCCCGATGCAAAGCCTGAAACAGAAAAACCGGCTGTTAAAGAGGTTGTATCTACTCCGACATCGGTGCCGGCAGCTACCACAAAAGGCGTTTCTCCCCGTGCAAGACATCTTGCCGCTAAGAACGATATTGACCCAAAACTAGCAGAACCAACCGGGCCGGAAGGTCGCGTTATAGAGCGGGATATCCGCACATTGGTTGAAACCGGCTCAGCTCCTAATTCACCGGTTGCAAAGCCAGCGTCCACTAAATTCGATGACAGACCGCTTTCGAGAATGCGCAAGACTATCGCTAAAAACGTAGCAAACTCACTAGGCAACACGGCACAGTTGACTCATACAGCATCATTTGATGCTTCATGCATTTTAGAACTTCGAAAAGGGTTTAAAAATTCCCCTGATTCTTCCGGTATCACACTGGGCGACATGGTTTTATTTGCAGTTTCGCGTACCCTTCCATCATTCCCAGAAATAAATACCTGGTTTATGGGCGATTTTATTCGCTATTTCAGCGATGTTAATCTTGCATTTGCCGTAGATATTGAAGATGGGCTGGTGGTGCCTGTTATTTTCGACGCTTCTAATAAATCTTTGCTTGAAATATCACGTGAGGTAAAACAGCTTGCCGAAGAATGCTGCAACGGCACTGTTTTGCCCAGTCAGCTTATCGGTGGCAGCTTCACAGTATCAAATCTAGGGCAGTATGGCATTGAGAGCTTTACTCCTATTTTAAACGCACCTCAGACAGGCATCTTAGGCGTTAACACAATCACAACACGCATACGTGTGATTGATGGCGAAATTTGCGCATATCCCTCCATGAGTCTGTCGTATACATATGACCATAGAGCGTTGGACGGAGCACCTGCATCTAGATTCCTTCAGGCGTTGTGTAGAAACTTGGAAAATTTTACGGTATTACTAGCGAGGTAAACTATGTATGACTTGATTATTATAGGCGGCGGTCCTGCCGGTTATCATGCCGCCGAGCTTGCTGCAAAAGAAGGGCTTAAAACGTTGTTATTCGAGGAAAGAAGCATTGGAGGCGTTTGCCTTAACGAGGGCTGTATTCCTTCAAAATCGTTACTTTATTCCGCAAAGCTCTATGACTATGCCAAAGGCGGCGCAGAAAAATACGGTGTTACTTGCAAGGATGCATTCTTTGATTACAAAGTAGCGGCGGCTCATAAGGGCAATGTCATCAAAAAATTGGTTGCCGGTGTTGAGGCTAAGCTTAAAAAAGCCGGAGTTGAAATAGTACGCGAAAATGCAAGTATAAAGGGCAAGACATCAGGCGGCTTTGAGGTAGGTTCCTATCAGTCGCGTAATTTGCTGATTTGTACAGGCTCCAGCCCGGTTATTCCTCCTATCAAGGGAATAGAAAACGCACTTACAAATCGGGAGATTCTTGCACTTACCGAGGTGCCGGAAAGCCTTGCGATTATCGGCGGCGGAGCAATTGGATTAGAAATGGCAAGTATCTTTAATTCTGCCGGTAGCAAAGTGGCTATCTACGAAATGGCAGACAAAATCGCCGGATTATTCGATCGCGAAATTTCCAATGAACTACAAAAAATTTACGAGAAAAAAGGTGTTGAATTCAAACTTGGTTATGCGGTGGATGACATAGCCAAACTAGGTGCGGAGAAGACCCTGATCTGTGTCGGCAGAAAACCGAATATAAAAGGCCTAGGTCTCGAAAGCCTGAACATTACAACAGATGGTGGTTCTATTCTCACAGATGAATATATGAAAACAGGCATCCCTAGGGTGTACGCCGCAGGTGATGTAAACGGCAAATATATGCTGGCACACACAGCTTACCGTGAGGCTGAGGTTGCCATCAACAACATAGTCGGGCGGCGAGACATAATGGAGTACTCAGCCATCCCGTCAATAATATACACAAACCCCGAAGCTGCCGGAATAGGCGAAACCCTGGAAAGCGCGCAAGCGAAAGGTTTATCATCTCTCAGGGAAACAAAGCTACCCATGCAATATTCCGGACGCTTTGTTGCCGAAAACGAAGGCGGCACAGGGTTGTGCAAGCTTGTGTGGAGCGAAAAACGCCTAATAGGAGCACATATGCTGGGCAATCCATGTTCAGAAATAATTTCAACGCTCGCGGCTATTCTTTACCGCGAAATGAGTATAGAGCAAATCAAGAAGATTATATTCCCCCATCCTACTGTAGCAGAAATTATTAAGGAGGCGGTTTTTAATGCCTAAGAGCCTATTTATTGATCCTAATGCGGTACGTGCCAAAAGTGAATTAAAATTTAGCAAAATACCCATGAACGCCTATCAGAAATCTTTTACCGAAGCCGCAAAAGGTTTTTCCACGGAGGATTTGCTGGGTATATTCCATGATATGCAGATAATACGCGAGTTTGAAGGTATGCTTTACTCTGTACGTACTGTTAAGCAATATAACGGAGTTGAGTACGCATACACAGGTCCGGCGCATTTGTACACCGGGCAAGAGGCTGCGGCTGTAGGCATGGCTTATAACCTTGATGAAGATGATATTATTTTCGGCTCTCATCGCAGTCATGGTGAGGTACTGGCAAAGGGTTATGCTGCAATAAGAAAAATGGATGATGACGCGCTGGATGGAATCATGAAGCGTTTCCATGACGGTGCATTGTTAAAATCACTCGAACCCCACAACAAAACCGGTAGCGTGAAGGATCTTGCATCTGATTTTTTACTGTTTGGGTTTATGGCGGAGCTTTTTGGCAGAGCCAATGGCTTTACCCGAGGGCTTGGCAATTCTATGCATGTGTTTTTTACGACTTTTGGTGTTTATCCCAACAACGCAATCGTAGGCGGTTCGGCTGGTATTGCGGCGGGGGCAGCACTTTTCAAACGCGTAAACTCAAAACCGGGTATGGTTGTGTGTAATATCGGGGATGCATCCCTTGGCTGCGGGCCAGTGTGGGAAGCTCTTAACTTTGCTGCACAGGATCAGTTCACCAAGTTATGGGATGAAGCATACAGCGGTGGCTTGCCTATAATTTTCAATTTCTTAAACAACCATTATGGAATGGGTGGGCAAACTGTCGGGGAGACAATGGCATATGGCAATCTTTCGCGTGTTGGAGCAGGTATTTCTCCATCGCAACTCCATGCCGAGACCATTGACGGCTATAATCCATTTGCCGTAATTGATGCTTTCAAGCGTAAGCGGGATATTATTAATAAGCGTCAAGGTCCTGTTTTGCTGGATACACTCACCTATCGCTACGCCGGGCACTCGCCTACCGATGCGTCTACCTATCGTACCAAGGAAGAAGTTGAGGCGTGGCAAGGCGTGGATTCTATTAAGTCATTAAAGAAAGGGCTTATTGCTACGGGTACTGCAACAGGTGATGAGTTGTCCGCTATCGAGGAAGGCATAAAATCACGTATTACCAGCATTTTAAGACTTGCTATAGACGAAAGTATTTCTCCGTTCATGGATTTGGAAAAAGACCCGGACAGCATTCGTAAGTACATGTTTTCCAATAAAAGAATTGAGCGGATGGACGACAGAAAGCCTGATTCAATTATCCCGAAAGAAGAAAACAGCCGTGTACAAAAGCTGAAAGAAAAAGCGCGTTTTGCCTTTGACAAAGACGGTAAGGCTGTCTCGAAGCTCAAGCAGCTTAATATCCGAGACGCGCTGTTTGAGGCAATCATTGATAAATTCTACGACGACCCAACCCTTATCGCATATGGTGAGGATAATCGAGACTGGGGCGGAGCCTTTGGTGTATATGTAGGTTTGACAGAGTCCATGCCTTATCATAGATTTTTCAACAGCCCTATATCCGAAGGGGCTATTGTTGCCGCCGCGGTGGGCTATGCACTATGCGGAGGACGCGCGATACCAGAGCTTATGTACTGCGATTTCCTAGGGAGAGCCGGCGATGAAGTATTCAATCAAATGGCGAAATGGCAGGCAATGAGCGCGGGCGAACTTACAATGCCGATGGTGCTAAGGGTGTCAGTAGGTTCAAAATACGGCGCACAGCACGCTCAGGACTGGACAGCTCTTGTCGCGCATATTCCGGGGCTCAAGGTAGTGTATCCAGCCACCCCATATGATGCAAAGGGCTTGATGAACGCCGCGCTTAGCGGCTCCGACCCGGTTGTATTTTTCGAATCCCAGAGGATTTATGATATGGGTGAAAATTTCTATGAAGCCGGAGTTCCCGAAGGATACTATGAAGTAGCCATAGGCGAGCCTGATGTCAAGCGCGTAGGCAGCGATATAACTATTTTGACAGTAGGCCCTTCGCTTTACACGGGTATTGAAGCAGCTAAATTGCTGAGTGAAAAATATAATATGAGTGCCGAGGTAATAGACGCAAGAAGCCTTGTGCCTTTCAATTATGAAAAGGTAATTGAGTCAGTGAAAAAGACCGGCAGGATAGTGCTGGTAAGCGAAGCATGTGAGCGCGGCGCGCATATTTCTGACTTTGCCAGAAATATAACGGAGTTCTGCTTTAATTATCTGGATGGCCCACCGGTGGTGGTTGCAACACCTAATATAATCTGCCCATCTCCGGAACTAGAAAAACATTTCTATCCACAAGCAAATTGGATTCTTGATGCAATCAATGAAAAAATCCTGCCTTTGCCAGGGCATACCCCACAGATGAACTTTACCAGCATAGAAAAAATGCGTAGAGAGCGTATGGGGTTTTGATTTATATAGAAACCGATAGCAAAGACGCGGCATTTTATTTTGCTGCGGAAGAATATTTCATGCAGCATACAGACGAGCCGGTATTAATGATATGGCAAACCAACCCATGTGTAATGGTAGGCCGATATCAAATTGCCGCCGCAGAGGTTGATTTGGCATATGCAGAAGATGCAGGGATACAGGTAGTACGCCGACCAAGCGGTGGAGGGACGATTTTTACCGATCAAGGTACATTCTTATACACAATTATTCGCTCACAATGGGAGCCTCAAGAAGCAAGGGAAACCGTAGCGTGGCTGGTCATAGAAAGCTTGAGAGAGTTGGGAGTCACTGCAAAAATGAAAGGGCGCAATGATATTTTAGTAGAAGAGCGCAAAATTTCAGGCATGGCGCAGCATATCCAATACGGGCATTTATGCTGTCATGGCTCGCTATTGTACGATGCAAACTTGGAAATACTGACAAGAGCCCTTCGTGTGGATGATGAAAAAATCAGCTCAAAAGCAATCCGTTCCGTCCGGAGCCGTGTGAGCAATATAAAAAATTACTACTCAAATGAGGATTTTAAGGCGCGATTTATTTGTCAGATGATAGAAAACTGCAGAGCGCGAAAATATATCCTTTCGAATAATGAGAAAGACAAAATAAATATAATCCGCAAAAAAAAATACGATAATCCAATGTGGACATATGGAGAGACCCCCAAGTTTAATTTCCATAATGCCAAACGCTTTGAAGGCGGCAAGGTAGAAGTATATCTGGATGTTAAAAATAATATCGTGACATCCTGCCGGATATATGGGGATTTTTTGGGCGTTGCACCAATACAGGGACTGGAATCACAGCTTGTCGGGCAGATGTTTGATAGACAGTCTATGTATAATTGTGTTGATGGGCAGTCTCTAAAGTCTTTCTTGGGAAGCATTTCAAAAGAACAATTTCTATCATGTATTTTTGATTAGCCAAAGGGGTGGCTCCGCTGCCCTGTGTCAAACCCCTCAGACTCGTCAACAAAAAGCGTGAGCGTAGCGAAGTAATCCAGAAAACCGCAAAGGTTGGATTGCTTCGTCGCTTCGCCCCTCGCAATGACGGAATGAGTAGGGTTTTGACACAGGGTGCTGCCGCCTCTTTCGGCTTAGGGGATTCTTATGCTAAAAAAGCCACCATGGTTACATGTGAGATATTCGCATAATATGAAAGCGACTGAGGATATTATCCGCAATCTGGGGTTAAATACCATCTGCGTAGAAGCACGATGCCCCAATTGCAGCGAGTGCTTTTCCAGGAAAACAGCGACTTTTTTGATTCTGGGAACCCAATGTACCCGAAGTTGCAGATTTTGCAATGTAGACAGCGGCGCACCCCAGGAAGTAGACCATGATGAGCCGGAAAGGATAGCGCAGGGTGTAAAAGAATTGGGCTTAAAATATGTAGTCATAACCTCTGTAACCCGAGATGATTTACCCGACGGAGGCGCAGGGCAATTTGCAAAAGTAATTAACGCAATCAACACAGAAACTATTGTAGAAGTGCTGCTCCCAGACTTTGGGGGAAATATAGACTCGTTAAAGCATGTAATAGATGCATCTCCAGAAGTAATAAGCCATAACATGGAAACGGTAGAACCTCTATATAGCGCGGTACGCCCGCAGGCAAATTATAGGCAGTCACTAAATCAGTTGAAAAACATAAAAACCCTTGCTCCGATGATCAAGACCAAAACAGGCATAATGCTTGGGCTAGGCGAAACAAAGGAGCAGGTACTAAGCTTACTTAACGACGTTAGAGCCGTCGGGTGTAATTTTTTAACGATGGGGCAGTATCTTGCACCGTCGTCTAAACATTTTCCTGTTAAGGAATATATTGAGCCTAGGCAATTTGAAGAGTTCAAATTAATAGCTGAAGAAATGGGCTTTGATTTTGTAGCGTCCGCGCCTTTTGTGCGGAGTTCTTATAATGCGTGTGTGGCGGTGGGATTGTAGTTACATAAAATATGTATCCTCTCTACTACCCATGCCCAATAATTTGCAATAATCCGCGCGCCATCTGATGCAATGCAGCAAAAAGCACAAAAATAACTGCGCTGCTGGTCGTGTTTCAATCCACACGCCCCACGCGGGGCGCGACCCTAACTTATGCTTATATAATCAGTATTTAGCTAAAATCGCACCTCCGCGAGGAGGACATTTGCTTCATATCAAACCGCATAATCACGCCATTTCTTAACATCACTTTTCATGTTAGCTTGCGGTTCGCAAGAATCATTTTCATCTTTTCACTAAATTATTATCACCCCTTCCGGATTATATCCAGGCTTCGCTCCTATATGCTCTACCTTAGAATCCCAATTCTTCCCCAGATTATAATAACGCAAGCTATCCTTGTCCTTATCTATGATTTTTTCAAGTGCCTTTTTAAGTTTCAAAACAGTTGTTTAAAAAACATATTGCTGACATCAGAACAAAGCGCGCACAGTGCGCTTTTGTTTCCAACAGGCGGCAGCGAAATTGCGAAGCAATTTCCTAGCATATAAAAAAACACCTGCCTCAGGCAGATGCTTTATAATGCGAAGTTAATATGAATTATTATGATTACGCTGGGATAAATTCCAGCTTCAGCTTCATATCCATTCCCGAGGCTAGCCGTTTTAGTGTATTAAGTGTTGGGTTAGCCTCCCCAATTTCTATTTTGTTTATATCCCCCTGAGCTATGCCGGTTTTTTCTGATAATTGCTTTTGTGTCATCCCAGAGGTTTTTCTTGCTTCTATTATTGCATGGATTATAGCAAATTCTGGCTCTAGTGCATCGTATTCGGCTTTATATACTGGGTCTTTTAACTTCTCGGCTACATATGTGTCGAAGTCTGTCATTTCTTATTCTCCTTCCGATTTAGGTATTCATGTCTATATTTCTTTGCCTTATCAATCTCGGATGGCGGTGTTTTCTGTGTCTTCTTGATAAAGCCATGCGTTAGCACAAATTGCCTACCGGTGAAGAAGAAATATAGAACACGGGATATATTAGATCCAACTTGCGCTCTCACTTCAAATATACCATCCTCCAAATGCTTTGAATATGGTTCTCTAACCATGAATCCATCGGACTTTAATATCTCAATGGCTCGGATTAGCTTTGCGAACATTTTTACATCTTGCTCGTCAAGACATATAGGTTATAAGCTATATCGTCAATCGCCCTACGTTTATATAAAGCAAAACCCCGCAATCAACGATTACAGGGTTTTTCACACAGGCACCAGCCAGATTCGAACTGGCGAATAAAGGTTTTGCAAACCTCTGCCTTACCACTTGGCCATGGCGCCACTGTCTTGCACAAAGGATTATAGGGTTTTACTAAGCTGATGTCAATTGCGCGATCCTTATAATTGTAGTATAGCTGTGTTTACGCTTGTTTGCTTACTTGCCTGGTGAGGGTATAATAATACAACCCTTCTAGGAGTGATGCACTTTGCTTGCAACTATCCGTAAGACCATCTATAAATTCAATATGCTCGCCCCCGGCGATGGGGTTGTCGTGGGTATTTCCGGTGGAGTGGATTCGGTTTCGCTTTTATCGGCGTTGCTTGAGTTGCAGGAAGAATTTCAGCTTACGATTTCGGCTATTCATATTAATCATAACCTCCGGGGGAAAGCATCCGCTCGGGACGAGAGGCTGGTTCAAGCTTTGTGTGATAAGCTTGAGGTGCCTCTTTTTACTTATCAGGCGAATGTTATGGATTTTGCGGCTGACAACAAATTGGGAATAGAAGAAGCAGGTCGAAAGCTACGCTATAAATATTTGCATCAAACCAGGTCTGAAGTTGGTGCTGTCAAAATCGCCGTTGGTCATAACCAAGATGATAGTGCAGAAACCCTACTTTTGAATTTATTCCGAGGGACAGGGCTTAGGGGGCTTTGTGGGATACCGCCGGTAAATGGGTCTGTTATACGACCGCTGATTGAAGTAAGTCGCAGTGAAATTGAAACCTATGCAGAAAAAAAAGCGCTTCCATACACCATAGATGAAACCAACGCAGGGCTTGACTATAACCGCAATGTGATACGTAATAGCATCATGCCGCTGATACACAGTCACTTTGGAAACACTACCTCGGATGTTATTGCAAGGAATGCGCTGTTTATGCGGGATGAGGAAGATTTTCTTGACTCGTTTTCCCGTGAAAAAAGCGGTATGCTAGCATACCGTTTTTCTTGCGAAAAAATTCTATTAATAGAAGAGCTGGTCTCTCTTCCGGTTGCGATTGCTCGACGAGTGATTCGTGCGGCTATTTCCGAGCTGCGATGTGAAATGGGGCTGGAGGATATAACTTTTTCTCATGTCGAATCCATAATTGACATAGCCCGAGGACGCACAGGGCGAGAGGTTTCGCTGCCTGGATTTAAAGCGCGGCGGGAGTATGAGCATTTGATTTTGTATAAGGAACAGGAAAATTCAGGGTTTTGCTATGTACTTGAGCCGGATTCACCTATCCGCCTTACTGGCTTGACCGTCACATTGTCTTTAAATCCTACGTCGCACTATACGCATTCATTCAATTATGATAAGGTAAACATGCCACTTGAATTGCGCACACGCCATCCTGGGGATAGAATCACACTCCCAGGCGGAACAAAAAAGCTCCAGGATTATTTCACCGATACAAAAACGCCGCGCCACCGGCGTGATTCTACCCCGCTGCTTGCACATGGTAGCGATATTCTTTGGATAATGGATTCACTGGATCGTATAAATATAGCCTATCAAGCGGATGAAAACCACCGCGCTTGCTGGGTTACCGCAATAAGATAACCGCGCCGCCACCCCGCCAAAGGTGGGGCGGCAATTAATATAAAGGGGATAACATATGACCAAAAAAGAGCGTATCGAACCGCTGTTGACGGCGGAGGAAATCGAAACCCGGGTTTCGGAGCTTGCCGACGAGATCAACAGGGACTATGCAGGAAAGAGCATTGTTCTTATGGGAACTCTCAAGGGAGCCTACATCTTTATGGCTGATTTAAGCCGTAAAATCATCCAGCCGACGGAAATCGACTGTCTCAAAGTCTCCAGCTATGGGGATTCTACCTCGCCTATTTCTCAGGTAGCCTTTGATCAAAAGCCTTCCATTGAGCTTGCAGACAAGCATGTGCTGCTGGTTGAAGACATAGTGGATACGGGTCATACTCTTGCCTATTTGCGGCGATACTTAGAAAGCAAAAAGCCTGCAAGCCTAAAGGTCTGCGCTCTTTTGGACAAGCCCAGCCGCCGAGAAGCGGTTCTGCCGCCAAGCGAGTACATCGGTTTTGAAATACCGGATGCGTTTGTGGTGGGATACGGCTTGGATTATAATCAGCGTTTTCGCAATCTGCCCTTTATCGGGGAGTTAATATTTGAAGATATCTAAGGAGAAAAACCGTGGCAAAAAACAGACATGCAAAAAACATCAGCATATTTTTCTTGCTGGTAGCAATACTTCTGATGTTCAGTATGCTAAGAAATATCGCAAACAATGGCGACGAGCCTGAGGCCTTCACCTATGCAGACCTTTTGCACGCACTTGAAAACGGCGAAGTGGAAAGCGTAACGCTTACTCCGTCCATGGAAGTCAACAATGTAGGCGAGGCGGAAGTACTGCTGATTGGTCAGCGCGTACCCCATGAAGTAGACATCCCTAATATCGCAGGCTTCGAGGAGTTCCTACGCGAAGTTTGGGAGGAGCAGCCTGAGCTTGGCATTTATTTTAATCCTCCAAGCAGACCAAGCATTTGGGTGACTGTGCTGCCATTTGTACTGGTGTTCGGCGGCTCACTAATCGTGCTGATGCTGGTGCTTAGGCATATGCAAGGCGGAGGAATGGGCGGACGCGGGCCAAGCTTCGGGCGTAGCCGCGCACGAGTCAGCTTCTTGGATAAACGCAAGGTCACATTCAGCCAGATTGCGGGCTTGGATGAAGAAAAAGAAGAAATGACGGAAATCGTAAGCTTCCTAAAAGCTCCGCAGAAATATAATGACCTAGGAGCGCGTATCCCCAAGGGTGTGCTGTTGGTAGGCCCGCCGGGCACAGGCAAGACCTTCCTTGCAAGGGCTGTGGCTGGGGAGGCAAATGTTCCGTTTTATAGCATTTCCGGTTCGGATTTTGTGGAGCTGTATGTAGGTGTGGGTGCGTCCAGAGTGCGCGATCTTTTCGAGCAAGCCAAGCGTACTGCTCCAAGCCTTATCATTATAGATGAAGTTGACGCGGTAGGAAGACGCAGAGGCGCAGGGCTAGGCGGAGGTCATGACGAGCGCGAACAGACCCTTAACCAGCTACTGGTAGAAATGGACGGCTTTGCCGTTAACGAAGGTGTAATCGTAATAGCCGCCACCAACCGCCCGGATATTCTAGATCCTGCCCTGCTAAGACCGGGTCGCTTCGACAGAAGAATTGTCGTAAACCCACCGGATGTAAAAGGTCGCGAAGGCGTGCTGGAAGTCCATTCGGAGGGCAAGGCTCTGGGCATCGACGTTGATCTTAAAGTAGTAGCCCAAACCACCGCAGGATTCACCCCAGCCGACTTGGAAAACCTAATGAACGAAGCCGCACTACTAGCCGCCCGTGACGATAAATCCAGCATAGATATGGAATCCCTGCGCAAGGCATTTATAAAGGTAGTTGCGGGCACAGAAAAAAAGAGCCGCGTAATCACAGAAAAAGACCGCCGCGTGACCGCATATCACGAAGCTGGACATGCAATCTGCCACGAAATATTATCTGACCTAGACTCGACATATATGGTTTCGATCATCCCAACCGGCAGAGCCGGGGGCTATGTAATGTCCCTGCCCAGCGAGGACAAAGCCTATCATAGCAAGCGGTTTATGGAGCAATCAATAGTTGCCCTGCTGGGAGGACGCGCTGCCGAAGAGCTAGTGCTTGGCGACATAACCAGCGGAGCAGCTAATGATATAGAGCGCGCAACCGGTCTTGCCAGAAACATGGTAGTTAAATTCGGAATGAGCGAAACCCTGGGACCGATTCAGTTCGGCAATGACAACGAGGAAGTCTTTATAGGACGCGACCTACACCATACAAGAAACTACAGCGAAGAAGTAGCATCTCAAATCGACAATGAAATCCGTCGCATAGTAACCCATAATTACAACGAGGCAAAAATGATTATCTCCACCCATATTGAAATACTTCATAAAATTGTGGAACTGCTAATGGAAAAAGAACGAGTCTCCGGTGAGGAAGTAAGACGATTATTCCCGGCGGGAGCACTTGCTACTAAGGATAATAAAGGGCTTATGGGTGAGGTGCAAAAAATCTAGCAAAGTACGACTGCCCTTTTCTTTCCTTAAAATTCGTATCCTTCCCTAAATTATTAATATCGCCCTTTGCCCAAAACGCAAAGGGCGTTGTTATTATTTCGAATCTTTCCTGACTGATTGCCATGCTAACAGACATAGCCTCGGGGCAGGCTTTTTTGCTTGCGATTTCTTCGCAGTGGTACAAGATGCTCTCATTAACTGGCGAATACGGCACAGTCAAGAGTAGACATTTATCATTTTTATCATAAATGGGAAGCCTGTATTCCTGGGTAACCCGGTCAAATTCGCCTTCTCCTACTCGGGCAGGCACAATAACGGCATAAATCCTATCGTCATCTACAAACAATCCCTTGAGTTTAGAAAAATCATCAAAAATGCAAATATCCTCATTTTCCAAGTTTGTCCGCCCATTTAACAAACTGCCCTTGGTGCTTTCGGAAGACGAGAGTCTATTATTATCGCTGACTTTAGCAGCGGTAAGCGACCATTCGCCTTTTGCGATGCCATCCAAGCTTGTGTGAAGCCCCCATGTGGATTTGTCCTGCCAAAATTGGTTGACAATTTTGACAGCCTCTTTCTGCGAATCCACAGGTCGGGACAGCCCAAAAGTCAAACACCGTCCAAGCTCAGGGCAGAAAAACACAGCGGTCACTCCACAAAACCCAGACGCTGCATACCAGGGATAAGCACCAATCCCTAAAATACGAATCTTGGGCAAGCCCCGATACTGCCGCTTGAACTTACCCGCAAATACGCTAACATCCTCAGCACTACATATCCGGCAAATAGCTCCAAGGCTGCGCACCAAGCTGCTTAGATTAAAGCTCACATTTTTGGCTTCATAAAGTGAAAGCTGCTGCCCACAGGTTTCAAAAAGCCGCTCCAATTTCGCAAATCCTGCCCCATGGCACAGAGTTGCATACTGGGAACATTTTTCGGCATAGGTTCCCGGCAAGCGAAAAAGCCCCATGCGATAAATATCCTCTACAAGCTCCAGCGCGTGAGGAATTACAGATATATCTCCACTAAACTCCGTAGCCGTAGGCTCGAAGTTCAGTTCTCCGGTTCTATGTTGTATATAATGAAATAACGCTTCCAGTGAATGATGGCAGCCCTTGGCTTTGCATGAGCATAGGGCATTCTCCAAACCTGTCCCCGGTAAAAATGAAACCATAACCGCTTCATCTGTTATGGAAACCGTAAGCCGCGTACCCTCTTCAATGATAGCGGTTTGCCCATTTAAGACGCGGTTCAAAGCATCATCGTATAGCTTTTTCCCGCATTCTTTTATTAAAACATCCTGAGTATATTCCGGTAAATAATCAAAACCTGATTGAACTGCTTCCTCGGAAGTAGGGTTCTCATCCGATTTATCGTTTTTAACCGGTTCAGCAGATGCTTTCATTAGAGCCATTACCACATGCTTGCAAATATTACGAGATGGGCAGGAGCAGGTGAAATTGCTGGGATTATCGTTTATCGTAACAATAATGCCATCAGCAAATACAGCCTCCAACGTAGAATCCGTCAGAGATATTTTCATATCGGTGCTTTCGATTTCCTTTGCAGCGCGATTGACCAAGCCCTTGTTGGAAAGACCTACAAGATAGCTTTCATCTATTGCACTTAATTGGGCTTTGATTGATGACATTGCAGCTCCTTTACGAACTCACAGCCTCAGCCACCCACTCTGCCAGTGAGTTAGGCGTTAGGGTAGCCACCTTTGCTCCCAATGCTGCCATTTTTTTTCCTGCATTGGTATCCACCATACCTTGGGACTCGGTATCCAGCCCCGTCAGTATAAACAGCTTGGAACCGGATTCTATTATCCGTTTTGCAGCGGCGTACATGGGTGTATATCCTGCTCCGTCGTATAAGTCTGTTACCATTACCATGATTGTCCGCAGTGGATTTTCTATCAGAGCTTCACAGTAGTTCATAGCTTTTCCAATATTGGTGCCACCGCCTAGGTGTATGCTCATTAGAGCTTCCACCGGGTCATCTACATATCCAGTCAAATCCACCACTTCTGTGTCAAAGACTACCAGTTTTACGCTAAGGATTGGCAGCTTGGAAAAAATACTTGCCATTATCGCTGAGTATATTACCGAATCCACCATGCTGCCACTTTGGTCTATGCATATTACTATATGCCAGGGGTTATAGCGTTTTATCCTGGGATTGAAGTATAACCTGTGAGGGATGATTGTCTTTAGGTCAGGATCGTAGTTTTTCAAGTTCTTTCGGATGGTCTTCTTTAAGTCGAAATTTTTGCTATTGCGAAAGATCGTGCTTTGCAGCCGGTTTAATCTGCCGGAAAAGCTCCTGACAATGTCGTTTTCCAGCTTCTTTGTGAGTTCCTCTACAACTTTGTGCACGATCTCTTTTGCGGTCGTGAGAACCTCGCCCTTCATTCGATCTTTGAGGGCTAAGATGTTTTTCAAGAGATTAAGATTGGGCTCCATGGATTCCAGTACTTTTTTGTCGTTTAAGATTTCTGTCAGCTCATAGCGATCTAAGGCCTCGTTTTCCAAGCGTTCTACAACGGTTTTGGGGAACATCCGGCGGATTTTTCGTATCCATTCCGGCACCAGCATTTGGGATGGGCCAAGCCCGCCTTCCCGCTCGCGTATGCCTCGATCCTCGCCGTATTCTCTACCGTATAGGAAATCCAGCAGATCATCGATTTCATTGTAACCAAAACCTTCAGCAGGCATTCCCCCCGCAAGGCTGTCTTCGGAAAATGAGCCTAGTATCAGCCGCCAGCGATTGAGTTCCTCATGCTTGGTCATAGAGATACCCCCTTGCCGCAATGTCTATCGCTTTTACGATTTTCATTTGATTTTCATCAATTTGGGGCAGGGTTGTAATCTCCTCGGAAGGCTCTTCGATTCCCAACACTCCAAGCACCTTTTTGCCTATCCGGTCGATTTCGATTGGAGTAAACGTTGTAAACGCTAAGCGCATGTCAGGCAGCAGCTCCAGAAATTCCTCATAGGGCACACTGCCGATTACTTGATTTATTCCTTCGATAAAACCATCATCATAAAATAATACATCCTTTGCCGTAAGGAAAATCCCCCGTAAAAACCGCCCTGTAAGGGGCACGATATCATCTGTCCCGGTAAAGTAAGCCTTGGCTCGGTACAATACCTCATCTAGGGAGAAATGCCTTGCCTCATATAATAACCCTGTTACCCCGCCGTCAAGGGTTGGCGGTATGCTTTGTTTTCCTGTAAGGTCGATTAAAGCGTCTCGGTACATATCATGTATATCGGCAGTCTGCTTGGTGATCTGGTATAGCATTTTCACCACCTCAGCCAGATTGCAATCCACCTTTTCGTCGGCAGCGGTGAGGGCAGGTATCATTGGGATTACCCTCATCATTGCTTCCTCTTTGGCTTGAGTGATGGTTTCGGTTTGGTTCAGGCGGAGTATATGTTCAATGCCCTCAAGAAAGGTCAAGCTTTTAATACATTCCGCAAGAGAAATAATAGAATTATCTTCCCGGATGTTCTCCCGTGTAAGATTCAGCAATCGTTCCGAGGCAAGAGCCATAAGCCCCGCCTGCAAAAGCAGCCCTGCCGCGTCTCCGGAAGTATTGCAGTAGTTTTTTATCTGATCAGATAAAACAGATTCACAGGCATCGAAAATGGTGCCCCCCATATGTGATTTCTCAATTAAGGTCGGGATTACTTGCCCCGTAAAAGCATAATCCCATTTTTCCCGTATCAGCTTGGTCCCTGCACGATTTACATAATCGGGGCCGTATGTCTTTTTAGCATATGAGTTTCCAAGGAAAACCAAGCGATGTAGAAACACAGACTGAGCACGATGTTTTGGTTTTGAGACAATATCAAGCGTGATGCTTTTAAGTGCCGTGGTTTGTGCGTTCATCTTATATGATTTGGCTATGGCAAGAAAGTCCACAACAATCGGCGGCACTGGCGCGGTAGGCGCGACCGCACCGATTTTTTCTCCACGAAGCAGGTTGACTGCCTCGCTCATCACAAAGGATGTTGCAAGATTAAGCTCGCCCTTTACAAATGCCGACTGCACCCCATCCAGAAACTCATAAACTCCCGGCTGCGGCTTGTCGCGCAGGCTTGCAAGCCCCTGGCACATAGCGAAGGCAGCCGCCTCTTCCGAGAGGGATATATTTTCTTTCCCCTTACGCAGATTTGCCGCAAGCTTTGCAATGTATACAAGGGTTGTGTTACGAAAAACGCTTTCGTCGGTATCATCAAAACGGCTATATAGGTCATGATAATAACTGGGATGGGGCATACCGCTTTCGTAACCCATTAGCTGATCGCATTCCTTATAGGAATACGGAATCAGATATGCATTTCCCGGCAGTGGTTTTACCTTGTCCGGCTTACCACCCTCAACAAGTGCCATCAATGCGGCAGTGTGAAAGCCGCCAGTTATCGCAAGAATGCGAGAATATTTTTTTTGGTATTCCAAAATATTTTCTGCCATATACATCTCGCGAATTCGATTTTGCTCCTCCAGCTCAAGCTCCTCGGGATAATCAACCCGAGAGTAGTAGCAAAAAGTAAGCATGTTCTTAATAAAATCCTCAGTGGACAGATCAAGAGCCGGCATTTCAAATAATTTTTCCCATAACTCGTTATGGCTCCGGCAATTTTCTTTTTCGCACAGAGCTTCTATGTACTTGCTGCGCTGGAGATAATAGTCATCGTACCAGGATTTTGTGCTTTCCCGGTCGGCGACTAGATTGCCAAATGGCAGGTCAATAAAATGAACGGGAATATCCCTCCTCAAGCCGGTTTTAACAGCCGCAAGCTCCGGAGAAAAACTCTGCATCGGGTAATAACATGCCTTACCTTGATAGGAATAATAAATCGCAATCGGCGGCTCAGAACCTTCCAAAAATGGCAACAAGGAATCCGTGTCGCTGGGCCCTTCGATAAGAATGCACTCAGGCTTGTATAATTCTATGGCTCTCTTCACATGATAAGCACAACCGGGGCTATGGTGACGCACCGGAAAATATACAACTGGCTGGGCAAGGTCAAAAACTCGTGGTAGCAGATTTTTTACTTGATCCATTTGCGCGCCTCGTAAAATGCCTCCCAAAGCTTACCAGACTTGCTACGGTTTTTTACAATGGTATTAAAATAGCTCTTGAGCTTGGAGATATCGTCCCGGCTTTCCTTGACCACCGCACCTATAAGATTCTGCACAAGGTTATCCACAGAAAGCTCACCGGAGTTGTAATAATGAGCCGTGAGGGCAGTTTGGTAATAAACCGAAACAGCCTCGGCGGTGCTCATTACAGCGGAAGGCGGGTCGATTTTTGCCCCATCGGCGGATTTACCTGTGCGAAGCTCGTGGAAGGTCGTTGCAATCAGGTTTACGATGTCCTTATCTGTAAGAGCTTTGGCATTAGGACCAAGCAGCGCGGCACATTGATCTTCGATGATTTGGCATTCCAGTGCCACGTTGTTTATGGGAAAAACAGTTTCGAAATTAAATCGCCGTTTAAGTGCTGAGGACATTTCATTGACACCACGGTCGCGTGTGTTGGCTGTGCCGATAATATTAAAACCGGGTTTTGCAAACAGGAAGCCGGTCTCTCCTAATTCAGGTATCGACAACACCTTATCGCTCATTACACTGATAAGAGTATCCTGAATCTCTGCCGAGCAGCGGGTGATTTCCTCGAAACGGGTAATCAGCCCCTTTTCCATGCCGATATACAGCGGAGCCGGAACTAATGACTCGCGGGACGCACCCTTTGCAAGAAGCAAGGCATAGTTCCAGGAATACTTAATATTATCATCGGTAGTACCAGCGGTTCCCTGAATAGTGTTTACACTGGTACCGGAAATCGCTGCCGACAACAGCTCCGAGAGCATGGTTTTTGCCGTACCGGGTTCGCCCACAAGCATCAACCCACGGTTGCCCGCAAGTGTTATGATACACCGCTCAACAAGGGCATCATTACCAAAATATTTTTGTGCGATATTTGCCTTTTTATCGCCTAGTATAAAACTGCGGACAGCCTTGGGGCTTAGCAGCCAGTTTTCAGGCTTTGGATTTTTTGCATCTTCATCCCTAAGGGTTTTAAGCTCTGAGGCAAACTGCACTTCTACCGGGGGTTTTATCAGGTCTTGAGCCATAGTTTTGCTCCCTTATGTATATTTTTACGAGTTTACCCTAGCGCACCATGAGTGTCAAAGATATAATAAACACAAAATTTTATGTGAAAGAGGTAGAATATGACCAAATATGTATGCACCATTTGCTCCTATGTTTATGATCCTGAGATAGGCGACCCTGAGCAGGGTATTGCACCGGGCACCGTATGGGAGGATGTACCGGATGAATATGTATGCCCGCTTTGTGGGGCTGGCAAGGATATGTTTGAGGCTGAGTAGCCCATGACAACAAAAATATTACACCCAAACGAAGACATAATGCGAAAGCTAATTCGTGATGCATGGAATGACAAAGGCATTGTCGCGGCAGTTATCGACCCATCAGGTCGTATAATCGCACAGGGTGAAGCAACCATTTGGGAGGACTATGACCCAACTGCACATGCAGAGATAAACGTGATTAGGCTTGCGTGTAAGGAGTTAAAAACAGACAAGCTACCAGGTTATTGGTTATATTCCACATTTGAACCATGCCCGCTATGCGCATCAGCAATTATCTGGACTGGATTTGAAGGTGTTGTATATGCAAACAACCCTGATTTCATGGGTAGGCAAGAGAATTGGTCTTTCATAAAGTGCAGGGATGTTATTAAAGCTGGTAGTTATATAAGCGATGTCATAGTTGTGGAGGATTTCTTGATTGACGAAATTAAGGATTATTTTTTAATCAAATGAACTTGTAAAAAATAAGGGGCTGTCATGTTAAGCAGAAACCATGAATATATATGCCGACAACCGTCAACTTAAAAGCGTGAGCAAAGCGAAGTAATCCATAGGTCTTGGTTTGCTGGATTGCTTCGTCTCTTGCTCCTCGCAATGACGAGGCAAATGCATAATTATTCAAGAATATGCTTAACGTGACAGCCCCGTATTGACGTTAGCTTTGATACAATAACATGGTGACAAGATTCGAGTGGGAAATTTGCACCCGCCCTGCACCCCCGTGTGCAGGGCGTGCGACTACTAAGCTTATGCTTTACGATTTTATCAGTATAAGAGTAGGCTTTCATTTAGGATTTATATGAATGGAGGATTTTATGCATAAAGATTGGCTTTTCACCGCCGAAAATGGCATCTGCCACTTCCGCATTGGTGCAGTTTTAATACGGAATAACAAGCTGCTTGTCATGTGCGACAACGGCGAATATGCACTGCCGGGTGGTCATGTATCTTTTGGTGAAACATCTAAAGAAACGCTAATCCGCGAGATTAAAGAGGAAATATCCGTGGAAATAGATTGTGACCGTCTTATATGGGTAGAGGAAAACTTCTGGAAGTGGGGGAAGAAAAAAGCTCATAATATATCTCTATACTACCTAGTTTCGCTAAAAAATGATGCAGACATCCCGGATGATTATTGTAAGAAATTAAACGACAATAAAAATGTGAGTATTCAATGGTTGTCGTTCAACGAAATACCGCATGTTACCATTTATCCGCAATTCATCAAGGACAAAATTGGCAACATATCTTTAGGAATTGAGCATTTTATTAGAAATGATTGGAATTAGTGCAAAATGTATCAAGGGCAACGTCAATACCCCCGTGTTGACGATGACTTTGATACAATCAAAAAAGACCCGGAAGTGCTGATTTCCAGGTCTTTTGAATTTTTGACAATGATTTAAATTGTCTAAACTGGTAATTTTGCAATGTATTTATCTACGTTGCCGCTTTTTTGAAATGCACCTGCTGCCACACATGAACACGAAACACAATCTTTACACGGTTTATTCGAGATTCGTGTAAAGATGCTATTTTGATGCTTACTAACATCTCAATTGATATTTTTATTGATCCGTTCGTCGATTCGCCGAAACGCACCATTAGTATAAGGCATGAAATATTTCGACCAAAATTTTCGCGAGGTATAGTTGAAGCATTCATAATCTACTCCACAACGTGAATAACCACATTCACGCAGCCAATCCATTAGCCATGATAACAAACCAGCCGATATACCTCTCCCGCGAACTTCCGGCAATGCATATGCACCGCATATATTCATTACAGAAGCATCATCGCTTGCGAAGTTTTCACCGCTTTTTCTAATACATAAATATGCGACAGGACGATCATTTTCGAATGCGATGAAGGAAGGGTACTCTCCATTTTCAAGCCCTTCAATCGTGCTTTCAATGGTATCCGGACCGGAATAAGGCATAAATGAAGGCGATTTGCTTAAATGGATACCAACATCGTTTGCTGCCATTGTTAAAAATTCCGCATCATCTTTTATCGCTTGACGAAATGTTATGCCTTCACAAATTGGCATTGCTATAGGGGTTGTTTCACGAATAGCATCTACACATCGCCTACCAAATCCATTTTGTGCAAAGATGTAGTTAGCTTCCGTATCGTGTTCGTATAACGTAACGCAATGGGTGAATACATCATTGTTTACCCATTGTTCGGCAGCGGATTGATAAAGCCTATCGTAAATTTCGGCTCGGTTTTGCAAAATTGCTCCATGTGCGTAAACATCTGAAAACACACCCTTGCTCAAGCCAAAAAGATTATCCCATGGTCCTTCCCAGCACAAAAATCCCAAAAGACTATCATTATCCATTGCCACTATGCCGCAACTATTTTTTGCATAATCCTCTAACCCGGGCAGTTTATCCAAAGCTGGTAATGCAGATACCGATGCACGTTCCTCATTATAATTCATCATCGAGATTTTGTGTGCTTCCTCGATGTGATTATAGTCAAAGTCATAAATTTTTATCATGGATTCTCTCCTTTAATCACGGAGAGCTAAAGTATAGTCACCCTCCGTCTACATATGTTTTTAGTTCTAAAATTCTTGTTCATATCACATCACTCCTGTCGTTTTAAAATATCTATATTAACACAGGTTTCCCTGTAGAATTTTATTTGCACTTCCGCAAGAAATGCTTGAAATAGTGTTTTTGTATTAACCCCACCATCCAAACCCCCTTTTCAAATACATATTTAACTCTATGGTTTTTTACTTATGATAATCCTGCAAGCTATTAACAGGCGCGGGCTCTTCCCGCCAGGCTGCTATTGCATCAATTGCAGTCCTCGCAGACTCCAGCGTAGTGTACATAGGAATAGACTTTCTCACCGCTGCTTTGCGGATATTGGGACCCATGTTGTCTTTGCCGCCTAGTCTTGTGTTTACAACGATGTTTACAGTACCATCCATTATCAAGTCGGCTATGGGCTTGCCGCCGTCTATTAGCGGTGCTACCGGTTCGCATTCTATTCCTGCTTCTTTTGCTGCCATATAGGTGTTTTGAGTTGCCATTAGCTTAAAGCCTAGTGCTAAGAATGCATTGGCTATGCCTGGCAGCTCGGTCATGTATTCGTTGGCGATGGAGAGGAGGACTGTACCGGTGTCTGGTAGACGGTGCTTGCCTCCTTCTTGTGATAGAAAGAATGCTTTGTGGAAGTTATCGGATAGACCTAATACTTCGCCGGTTGAGCGCATTTCAGGCCCTAGTACCGGGTCTACCTCGTGGAACATATTAAATGGGAATATGGCTTCTTTTACACCGTAGACGTTTAGTTTGCGAGGCTTCATGTTCAGGATTTCTGTTGAGCCTTTGCCCTCTTTATGGTTTATCATTACTTGAGTGGCTAGCTTTGCCATTTGAATATCGCAAACTTTGGATACTAGCGGGACTGTACGAGAAGCACGTGGGTTGGCTTCTAACACGAAAACTTTGCCACTGTGCTTGTCTATCGCGTATTGGATATTCATTAAGCCTACCACTTTGAGGGCTTGGGCGATTTTCTTTGTGTAGTCGCGGATTATCATTTGATGAACTTCGCGGATTGTTATCGGCGGGATACTACACGCGCTGTCGCCTGAGTGTATGCCTGTGGATTCTATATGCTCGATTATTGCTG
>Ga0131853_10001324_pt1 | contig 44490 bp, 19 predicted proteins | sample TergutLab28metaG_FD_92764 | JGI IMG/M metagenome (GOLD analysis project Ga0131853, IMG submission 92764) | Labiotermes labralis P1 segment gut microbial communities from Petit-Saut dam, French Guiana - Lab288 P1 (version 2) (version 2) | ecosystem: Host-associated > Arthropoda: Insects >... | reverse complement strand
TCAGTTCCTTCATCGCAAATTACTGACGCATTTTTTTGAGTGTTCATTTGTATCAGTCCGTTAAAAAACCGTATTCCATCAACAGGGCAAATCAAATTTTATCAGAACGGATCTTCTAAATAACAATTTTAAAGTGAAACAAAGATAGACAGACAGACGGACAGACGGAAGGAAGGACGGACGGACGGACGGACAGACGGACAGACGGACAGACGGACAGACGGACGGACAGACGGACAGACAGACAGAGAGATAGATAGACAGACAGATAGAAAGATAGACAGACGGACGGACGGACCGACCGACCGACCGACCGACCAACAGACAGACAGACAGACAGATAGACAGATGGTTAGATAGATAGATAGATAGATAAATCAGCAGTTGGCTGCGGGCCTCTCATCCCCGATGCACCTAAGCCTTAATAGATGGGCGCTTTTTTTGACCCATATCGTATTATGGGAGCCGTGGCCCCCAGACTTAAAATCTTAATGATCTCTGGATTCCAAGAAAGGAACCCAGATATACTACTTCTTTCCTCTCAAAAGTCCCAGCAAACGTAACCTCTCCTGTTTCCCCAGAGGGGCCCCTATGGAGAGTGATGCTCGTCTACAGGGCATTTGAATATCCCTTTGAACCTAATGAAAATTCCTGTAATAAGAAGGCCCCAAGAAAGAAACTCCCACCCATTTTCCCCCAAAGTGGGGCCCTATGGAAATAGACGCCCATTTCCGAACGTTGTTTTACGTATCTTAGAGTTCCCCAGTAAGGAGCCCTCTTACATCCATCTTTCAAAGTCCCCGGTATAAGAGCCTCCCTCCCCCAGACACAGGTCCCCTCGGTACTATAGGGGCCCCTGTGGAGAGAGATGCCCATATCCGGACACTCTCTGAACATATCTTCCAGGGTCCCCAATGAAGGTGCTCCCCCCCCCCCCCCAAGTTCCCCTCCACGGAGCCTCTTCAGAGAGAGAGGCCCCATTCCCAGAGGCCCCTTCATTCTCAAATGACACAAAAAGCCGACAAAGAACCTGGCCACGTATTTTATTTCTGTCATTTTTCTATAAGTGGAATATTTTCCAATGTGTGAAGTATGTTCAAAGCCCACGCTTTCGGGCATGTTGTCAGCATGACTGCGCAGCTGGCCTCATCAAATAATAACTGGCAAAGAATCTGTTACAAAACGCCAAATTGACTTTTTGGAACCTAGCAGGATGTTTCAGTGGTAAATTTCAAGATACGAATTGGGATATTCTCGGCCGGAACAGGAACGTCACTAACAGCATTTTCGTGAATTTCTTGGATACTTCCAAATACACGCAGAAATATTACCTCGACTGGGCTACCACTGCTTGCCTACAAATCCTTTGAAATTCATCACTTTTCAGCCATCCTACAGTTGTTGCTACTCGCATTGCTCGTTATCACTCGTATTACGTCTGACAGCCTTTCAGCGTCGTAGATTAAGCAATGATAGAATGATGCACAGGGCCAGTCACGCCTTTATCGGTGTCTGTGTGATATACAGCACGAGAGAACATAAATCGCAGAAACACACAGACGATGAATTTGAATCCTATTCGGATTATCGTTGTCGATATTATCTGCCGATTATTTCGGACTACCATCCTATGACGAAACAGCTATTGTCTCTCTCTTATCCATGGAGTTCTGTCGCGTTTTTCATTGATAAAATAGCCTGTTGGGAAATCAGTGACGTCTTAAGGCGCTTTCGCAAAATTGCAAAAAGTGCCTGCTAGCTTCGTAGTGTCTGTTCGTCTGTCCGCATGGAACAACTCGTCTCCAACTTGTCGGACTTTCATGAAATTTGATATTTGAGAATTTTCTGGAAATTTTTCCAGAAAGTTCCAGTTTCATTAAAATAATACTAGAACAATGGTTTCTTTACATGAAGACCCGTGTGCACCTATAACAATATCTCGCTGAATTCTGTTAGAATGAGAAATCTTTCAGACAAACTTTGTAGAGAAAACTACAACACACGTTTCATTTTCAATACTTTTTTTCCGAAAATTGTGCAATTTATGGGATAATGTGGAAAAATATGGCACAGTTCGACAGACCTTCCAAACCAATATTATGCTGCATACAAAAGATGCGATTTTCATGCCTAGTAACTAAATCAAGAATACAGATACACTTTCACTGTATTTAATACTTAATGCTTCATAACTGACAAATTCCTTCTGATATCATAAAACGTTTTGCGCCAACACTTAAGAAATTTGAGAAACTATGCAACGAGTTACATGTCATTACGATATATTTAGCACACTTCTCAGTCTAAACGAGGCCATAATCAAAGGAATATTGTTTCGAAATATCCATAAACGTACATTATTTTATTTCAATGTAGCCTTTGTATGTAAAATGTGAAAAGAGTGCTAATAACTGGGAATACAGTTTATTATCCATACCAACAAATACAAAACACATAAAATACTGTGTGTATATATATATATATATATATATGTGTGTGTGTATGTGTGTGTGTGTGTGTGTGTGTGTGGTGCATTTATTGGTTTGGAAAATAAACTGCACCAGGTGCACGGTTCATACATCAAAATAGCAAAATCTCAACAAGAAAGAATGCATAACATCTATAAATAAAAAAAACTTGGAATACAATTTCTTACAAACAAAAGGTGCATTCAATGCGCATTGCTTCCGGTGAAAAATATACCATAAAAGTATTGTTATGCAACATTCAATATTTTATATAGCTGACACTGACATGTACCTCAACAATAACAACACCCACAGAAAGCATTGTTGTGTTTTCACTTCAAATTGTAACTTGACCCACAATATTACGTTATACGTATATTGCCTGTCTTGTGTCATATTTAATGTCGTGCTCCGTACTGCAAGTTGCTTTGTACTGGCTCATTTGACATCACTCTGACAATAGTCACGACACCAAGATCGGAGGGACATAAGCAGAAGTCTCCGCCAGAAAAACCAGTTCCTGCGCCGAGATTCTAGTTGCGTTTTTCACAACACGAATCTTAACTTCTTGATAGCAATGCTCCGTTTTCTGGTTTCGAAGGCAAAGGAAAAGAGAGATGTTCTGTAAATAAAATATAAGATAAAAGTTGTTCCGTTAGACGTCATGCAGATACAGCGGGGGGGGGGGGGGGAAGGGAAGCAGCCACCCACCCAAACACTAGACCTCTAAAAAAAAAGGGGGGGGGGAGAAAAAAAAGCGCGAACATATTCCCCGCGAAAAAAAAAAGTAGGAGAAGAAAGAAGAAGAAGAGGGAGGGGGGGGGGGGGGGGGGGGGGGGGGGGGGGGGGGGGGGGGGGGGGGGCAGAGGTACAGCTCTACCCACACTCAACATCGACCTTAGAAAAAGGTGGGTGGGTAGGAGAAAACCGCGACTGCTTTACCCCCGGGAAAAACACCAACCACCTAATGTAGAGGAGACTGAGTGGGATTCGGGGTCTATCTGGATGATCTGACCAAACCTCGCTCCCACTGGTTCGGGGTCCTGGACCTTCCAGCCTTCAGCGAGTCTCAATACCGACTATGTTGTCCCGGTCGCAGAGATGTTTTGCGCTACCATTAGAGTTTTACTGACCTCATCTTCTTGTGTTAATGTCCTAGATGGAGCTGCGTGTGTCTGGTTCTTTAATGTACTTTACACTTTGCCTATTCAAAGAGACAAACATTTTAAATGGGTTATTTGTGCATCAGCTTCAGTAGTCAAGACTCAACCACAAAGTAACAACCTGGTATTAGGCAGATACATTTGTAACAGCCACTGTTTATTACTCCGCCGATGTAAATGTAAACCGTACTAATGGCTTGCAACAAGAAATAACCAAGACGTGCTGCAGTCTCTCACTAACAGTGCGCTTGGCTTCCTGGTTATTGAAATGTACATAATGTATGAACTTGTTGGCCGGCTTGATTACGTGCGTTGCCGAATGCAAACGGTAGCTACGCCATTTTATCCAATACCCCCTCTATTGTGTAAGGGAAATTCCAGCTAAAAGTTCCGAAAGTTGTACATGAGCATGAGCTTGATTCGATCGGAACAGAAATCATGAGGTAAACACTTCAATTGTCCGTAATGCTGAATGCTTATATATGCTTTGCTCATATCATGGCGCTGTGGTTGAAGAGGAGTGTGTTGGATCGCACCGCAGAGGGAATCCGTAGTTATTTTTGTGGGTCTCCGGGGAGGAACGGCCTTTCACATCCCTCTGTCCTGATAGCCACTGCTCTGCCACCAAGTAACAACATCGCTTCGTTTCACATAGCCACACAAAACAGTCCACTCTCATCAGATTGCTTTTGCACTGAAAACGATCAGCACTCGCTTTATGTAGCGAGATTACAGTCCTAAGGCTATTCTATCGGTCACACACACAAACACAACTCTCCTGTTGATCATCGCTTTTGCTAGAACAATGACAATTAGACACCAACAAAATTTCAGGACAATGTTTGCCATGCTCAATAAAACAAATTTCCTTTTTTCATAAAAAATGTCACTTAGAACGGTGTTTAAACTTGAAAGTTAAATAGTTAAAGAAAATATCCCACAAATTTGAAGATGACCAGTGAAAAGGTAATAAAGTTGGTGTTCTTCTATGATAACAAGGACAGTGTAAATGTAAACGCATACTTAATTTAGATTTCATATTTACGTAATTTTTTATTTGCATACGTAGGTTATTCGGAAAGTATGTACCGTCTGCGCATATCTCTCGCGCATCCTCGACATTGACACTTTGCGAATGTGCAGTGACTTCCTGTATCAATTGAGAAGCCACAGACGCCATTTCTTGAAATTCGTGTTATGTTTAAGACAATTGAAGGGGCCGCCGACTGTGAAATACGGTCTGTGATTCGTTTTTTGAATGCTGGGTATGTGCAACCAAGTGAGATTCGTCACCAGATCTGTCAAGTGTATGGTGACAATGAGATAAGTGATGGCATGGTTAGGAAATGAGTTCGGATGTTCAATGAAGGACGTGAGAACGTGCACGATGATGCGCGAAGTGGGCGTCCATCTTTGGTGAATGATGATTTGGTGCGTAAGGTCAACAAAAGATTGCGTGACGACAGACGTTTCACAATTTCTGATCTGTCCCTGCGCTTTCTTCGGATTTCAAGCACTCTACTCTATGACATTTTCAGTAGTGGCTAACATCGCAGGCGGCCACATTATGAGGAGGGTATACAAAAACTTGTGCCTCGCTACGATAAGTGCCTCAATAATGGCGGTGAATATGTGGAAAAATAGTTTGAAGAATGTAGAATCTTATAATAATAAAATTTTATACGAAACCTTAATCGATTTTTTATAGCGAAACGGTACTTACTTTCTGAATAAGCCTCGTACATAAAACCCCATTGTTTCAGATACAGAACCACAGCTGCCAAGCCGGTTCCATCGCAAACACGCACAAATATGTAACACTGTACATCATTTTCTAGTAGTAATCGTTAACTTTGCGCCAGTAGAAAATTATCAGATAAGGTTTTTGTCGACGGAAGTTATATTTTGTCTTTTATAGCCTACAAAACATTCCCCGAACAGTGGTTTTGAAGAAGACTGGTACATTTCTTTATTCGATTTCCGGGAGGAGCTCTGCGGCACACCCAGCCTTGTATTCAGTGAATACCGGGGACTCTGTTACCAGCAGCAAAGCGGAAAGGCGTAAAGTATAAAGCTTGCTTCCATCGAGAAATTAGGTTAAGAATGAGCGGAGCTTTACCTCCAATCCATGTATATTTTTTTAGTACTTGAACGATGAACACCGGTCCGACACACCGCGTACGTGCAACGCTTGTAAAGCGTCAGGCGGAGCGTTGGGCAGGCGCTTATCGGTCAAGCATAGGGAAAAAAACATCCTATACCTGCAAGCATAATGCTTATTAACTCATTAGGCTATACAGTGTTGTGTGAAAGGCTGTATATGAAGCATAAATAAGTGCACAGTGACCCATCAGCGATTAGAGATCATTAAGTAATACACGAACATAATACAACGCAAAAGAAGATATCCGTATCGGTATAGTAGGTGTTTATTCAATAAAAACAAACATTTTCACTTGTATAAAAATGTACTACTTGTAGTATTATATTGCATTTCTGTTATAACTATGTTTTAACTGCTGGTACTATAATTTTAATTTTGTTGTATACATTCACGTCTACGGTTTTATAAAAAAAAATATACATTAATTATATCAGTGTTCTCTCTGAAGATGGCCCCTGCAGTTTTGCAATCCCTATGACAGGTCTGGACAGACCCTGAGTTTTCCAGGAAGTTGAGGCTCCTAGATTTCGAGATAACTGGCATATGAAGGGAGTGAGGTTGTTACCCCTACACACCGGCCACCTTTACCCTCCAAGAAATATTCCTGGTATTTATTCCTATTACAGAATGAGTCGACCTCAGGGTTATAGTAAGGCCGGAAAGTGTACGTCAATGAAAAATTTCAATTACATTGTCGGGAAGCGAACCCGCGAACTTCCGGCTTTTGGCGCAGTGCCACAACCAATTGCGTCACCGCCTTCTCCCCGAAATATGTAGGAGAAGGAACCGTGACGTAATACTATTAATAAATATATGTTATTAAAATATATTTAATTAATAAATATATTTAAACTATTGCATGAGTAATGTGCAATGTAAATTTTAAATTAAGACTGCTGGTTGATTTGTAATTGTCATCCAGCATTTGTTTTGAGGAAGTGACAAAAACAGAAAAAGGGAATCAAACCGTGAAATTTATGAACACAAATTAGAGGTGTTTACTAATATGGAACGGCGTTCAGTGACATAGCAACGATGTACAATTCTATGAAAACAAGGTAACAAGCAGTGGCTACTGTTCCAATGTATATTTTACCTCCAAAGTGCATGTGAAGCCTTCTCGTTATAGACAATCATCATTCAGCAATTTGTCGACATTCAGAATTACACCAGTTCTATTGTTTGAAAAACACATTCTGGTTGTTAGTTGCGTATGTTAGCTTGTATTGTGTATGCCCGAAACATTACAGTTCACTGTAAACAAAGAGCAGTGGCGCAGAGATTTTACACAAAATATTTGAACCAGTTGGTGCATGTGTTTGACGGTCGGCATGTTAGGAATTTTTTGTGGCCGTACGCCTGCCAAAGTACCGCAAAAATAGCGACAACAACATGCTGATACTGAAAATTCAGAAAAGTGATGGTAAATTTTATTTAATGCTACCAAGATCGAATAAATAGACCTAACATCTGTTTGTAGGGACGTTCTTCCGAATTGTACTACTGCACCGAACTATCAAATGAGACGGAAATAACAAAAATATAGCGCAATTCAATAGACTAAAAAATTGGTATCCTTTTCTCAAAGGAAATAGGGAACATAGATGACTCCGATGAAGAAGAAAAGGTAAAGGATAAGGTTCAGCGTAGAAGAGGCCACGGAGGTCAGATGTGGAGTAGAGGTATAGCTCTATCATTTTTTTAAACCTCGGTACTAGATAGGGGTGTGTTGTCAACGCCACGTCCCGAAAGCTGTACCTCTGGGAAAGAACCCGAAACCCATTATATGGGAAGTCGAGTGGGCAGCAGGGCCGGTCTGGACGGATGCAGAAAATCTCGTCCCCACCGAGTTCCATCCCCGGACCATCCAGGCCGTAGACAGTCACTATACCGAATGAGCTATCCCGACCCCTATACGGACAGAACAATTCTAGATATATAAATTGGGTTCAGCACTATTTTTTTAAGTTCCAATGAAAATGAAAGTACTGTAGGAGATTTTTGGGTCTCTAAGTCGTGTTTAAGAACAGTCATGTACTTGGGATATGACTTCGTGCAGATTTGTAAATATTTATCGACGTTCAGATGGAGAAACGATCGCCTTTGGACTTCAAGAAAAACCCTGAAACTGGAGACAGAAAGTTGCTCCAAACGCCGTTTCTTGAAGCCTGAATGCGGTGGCAGAAAAATGTTCCAAAAGGTCCGTAAATGTTAACCAATCCACAGGGTGTCGTTAACCTTGTGGATTAGAATCTTAAAGATGATGATTTTCCACAAATTTTGTTTAATGATGGATATGTTTATAAAGAGGTAAAGCAGTCCCGTTAGAGGCCTGTAGTGGTCCAGAGGTTTCCAGAAAGTTAAGGTTCCCAGATTTCATGACAACGGCACAGGATGATGGTAAGGTTATCAGCCTTATGCACTGGCCGCCTTTACCCCCAAGAAATGCTCCTGGTACTCATTTCTATTAGAGGCTGAGTCGACCCCAGAGCCATAGTGCGATCGGAAGGATTTTATGTTAATGAAAAATTCCAATGAAACCTACTGGAATCGAACCAGCGACCTTCAGATTTGTAGCACAGCATCTTAACCACTGTGTCACCGCGGTCGGATATGTTTATATTTTGAATGATTTAATAAAATGTATATTAATGCAAAAGGAAACAAAAAATACAGAAACAAAGACATTGCGACACTTGTGTTCATAAGTAGGCAATATGAAAATATAAATCTAAGAATTTTTTTTAAAAAACGTACTGACTGAAACACACTAAATATTCAATGGGTACATATTTCGGCTTGTCTTTAGCCATCATGAGGCCGAATACACAGGTTATGAATTACAGTAATTTCGTATTGAATTAGGAAGACTGACAACTAATTTTGCCACATATTCGAAATATAGAAATTAAAAAGTAGTTGGTTGCTTATTTAGTATCACAACAAAATCTTTAAGGTTCTAAGATTTCTTAATCTAACATAAATCATTTACTGTAAATTTAATATTTTTATTATGGAGCACTAACAGTAGAATGTGGAATATTTCAATTATTTGGTTTGCGTGATAATTAGTTATGCAATATGTGCGCGTGAAATTAAATCCAAGCTTTCTGTGGCAAAATTAGAAACAATAACCTTTCAACAGCAAATCTGGCTTCACTTTAAAGAAGAAATCGAAAGTACTACATTTGGGGCATAACTCTGTGTGGGGCAGAAACTTGGAGGGACACTTCTGAAAGTAGATCAGACTTACGTGGAAAGTTTTAAAATGTGGTGCTGGAGAAAGATGGAGAAGATCAGCAGGTCCAAGCGTGTGAGGAATTATAAAGTATTGTATTGAGTAAAGGAAGAGTGGAATGTCCTGCGTACAATAAAAAGTTGGAAGGTTAACTGGTTTTGTCACATTTTGCGTAGGAAATGCCTTTTAAAACACGTTATTGAAGGCAAGGAAGAGGGAAGGTTGTAAATGACAGGAAGGCGAAGAAGAAGACTTAAGCAGCTACTGGATGACCTTAAGGAAAAGAGAGGATACTGGATATTGAAAGAGAAAGCGCTAGATCGCAATCTGCGGGGAACTCGTCTTGGAAGAGGGAATAGACTTGTAAGACAGACTACGGGATGGATTAATTAATTATAGAGGTATTTAACAACAGTAAATTACAGGCCAAATATGGAGGAACTAAAAGTATATTCTGACCGATAGTAGCTTAGAGTAAAGCCAAAACAAATAACTTATATATATTTATTTTATTTCAATAAATATTGTATTGCCCGAAACAATGTTGTTTCACAAACAACACATAAAACCGAATTAAAAAACAAAGTTTTGTTACATTTAACCTGCAAGACTGCACAAATGGTCTATGGGAAACACTACGACATGTCTATGGCACAGAACCGTTTGCTTGTCACACCAGAGGATGTCTTCTCACAAGCCAACCCCTGTCAGCAAATATGGGTCGGAAGTCTGAGGACTATGGCCACACATTTTGCGTGATTTCACTTTGTGTTACTTCCTTGTACTGATGAGTAGGTATAATGGGGCACAAAACTGAGTTCGAAACAAGAGCAGTGGCGTCTAATCTTCACGTAGTGCTTTGTATGAAACGCTACGAAACCGAAACGGAGAGCAACTGAGCAGAAGACGTGAACTGTTACACCAATTAACTGACTGACTGACTGACAATGCATTACTTGCACTGTGAGTCTACGCAACTGAAAGTGGAATTCCCTTCCATGTTACCGAAACAATGTCAACACAGTACCCAGCCAATGGACATATCTCACTACAAAGGAACACACAGAAAGTTCTTTGAACTGTTCAGGGTTATTTGAAGTTCATCCTGCAATTTAAACCAATATCATCCCATCGGTAACTCCAAAATTGGATATATTTCGTCTAAAAGTCAATATAGATTCATTTATTCATTAATTTTCAATCAATCTTCGGATTTCAAAAGAGTCATTTGGGAGGACATGCTGTGTAGTTAGTAGGTCGAACCCAGTGTTTCAGAAAAATGTGCTGCACCCGTATTCAGGATAGAAGCGTTTAAACTGAAGACGGAGGCATCACCTATATGGAAACCTCGAATTCCCTAATAGATTCCGATTTATTCTCCTTAACACTTATTTCGATGGGTAGGTGTAATATGCTTCATTATCTGTGTGAGTAACCTTTCATACAGCCAACTCATTTCCTAAGCACGTTTTACAAGAACAACATCACGTCTGTTCACCAGTTAGACGCACATCCACAAGAATAAAAATATACATTTTTTATTGTGATTTTACTTGCATTTAATAGAATTAATCCAAGTTCTACGAGTTTCTTATACAAATTGCACAAACTGAAAGCATAATGAGGAGGGAGTTTTGTAATTTTGTCAATAATTCCGAAGATTACTGAAAGGTTTTCAGTAACATTTTATATTAGGAACTACGATAGAAATTGTAAAGCAAGTTTAATTTTGGTCCGTTTGGACGGCAAAACAGTCTTCTAACGTACCTCGAGTTATAATAGAAGTTTATAAATTCCATAAATAACTTACTCAGGGTCCCTGTATAAAGTGAGGAGTAGATAGGTCGAGATGTTAATAAAGTACGGGGAAAACTAATTCGTGAGACTGTGCTGTGTGGAAGTTATATTGAGTTTCGCTTTGCAACAATTTATTTGAATCTAATTGACTCCGTAGATTTGAATCCTTCTTTAAAAGTTAACAGTTGCTCAGGTAGTCATAAACTTCCCAACATGTTATAATTCATTATCGTGTTCACAACAGGCAGCCCCCTGTCCTTTTTCAGCGCCACATAAATCCTGCCCCTAGCCTTCTATTCTATTCTTTAAAACCAATTTAAATATCGTCTTTACATTTACGTCTAGGTCTTTCAGATAGTCTCCTTGAAGACCTGAACGTAGATGAAAATTAGATTTACGGCTAACCACCATTGTGGTTAATGAAGAAAATACAAAAAAGGAAAGCACTAAGGAAAGACGTTCCAGTCGTTGGAGTACACCTTAAAAACGGCTTGCTTGTTAATAAACCCACGTAACAAGAATAATGTTAAAAATTATTTTATAATGCCTAAAAGTACATAATTTGCTCGTACATGGCAGAACCTAGTAAGGGGATTTTAAAAATACAGCAGTAAAATTTTCTCTTACGTAGGCCTATCATTTAGTTAATGTCTTTATTGTCTAAAAAATCATGAACAGCACAAGGAACAGATAATACAGATTCGCCCGATATTTAGATAAGTAGATCACGCTAGTTATATTCAGCTCAGTCAAGCTAGCATTCGTATGTGTATTACAGTCACGTAGAGGGGTTCATCCAGACAAACTATGAATCAATGTGGTGTCCAGTGATTTCAAGCCGATCATTCAGATGATCAGCCAGATAGTATAACCAGCCTGGCGGCCAGACAAGTCATTCAGTCATTCAATTACATTTTCGGGTCATTTGGAGATCGGCTACATCAATCAATTAGCATAGAGCAAGGCCAATGAGTCGGTCTGGCGGTGAGATGCATCAGTCATTCAGGCAGGCAGGCGTTCAACAACAACAATTAGTCAGTCACGTCTTCAGAAGAGTCAGGCTGTCCGGAAAAACAGTCACTCAGGCAATTAGCAAGATCATTCACCTGCGTAATTAGCCACTTAAAAAGTCGGTCGTCTCTTCAGGACAACCTGGTTGTCAGTCAAGTCAAAAAATTAGCCAAGCGTTTAACAAGATGAAAAATTGTCAAGCGGCCAATTAGACCGCATATCCAACAGGATTTCTGTTCAATGAGGCGTTTGGTCTGGTCACTCACTCAGGCAGGCAGACAAGCAAGCAGTCTATTAGATCTTCAAGGCAAGTTTGTGAGCCAATTACCTGAACATTAATACAGCCTGACCCTTCACCCGTCCCTTACCCCTAACACTGAAAACCCCAAAACACGCAACCTTTTGCAGTGTGGTATCCATAGGACACAACATACACAAGCTATGTAGTTCACCATAAAGGATCGCTTTTGTCCTTTTTACTGTCATGATAAATGGTGCATATGCTCGACCTATCGTATTACGGAGTCTTGGCGGAACACAGCTAATGTGTCCACACACAAACACATGTGGTGCCGGGCGCCGATGGTTCTCATTCTCTCCCCCTCATTCTGGGGATTTGGAAGAGCAGAGAGAGAGAAGAGTACATTACGTGCAGCAGCTGTACCCCTTCCACTTGTACTGCAATACATTACACGCAGGACAGCGTGACAACTCGCTTAACTCACCATTTTCGTGCACACAATCCGACACATTCCAACAATATCCGGTGGTCAGCTTAAAGGGCGAATTAGGGATTCCGTTACAAAGCGTGTACCAACACCTATCATGGCTCGTTCAGTGCGAACATATTCCACGTGTGACAGTTTAACATTACCCACATTAAAAGTTCCTGCATGTGTACCCTCTTTCGGGTTCGTGATAAGTAATCCATATTAGCGACGTTTTTGAGATCCTGTTTCCATTTTCATGGTGATTAAAGCTTATACCTGAAGGTAAAATAACCCAAAAAGGGTAAATATTACACTTAAACCTGCATGAAGTCCCTAATTTCCTGCAAGTACACACTTCTTAGTATGTAATCCATGCTTTCGTCACATTGCTTTCTCTCACTTAGCCTCCACACGGTCCTCGTTTTGTTCCAATAAATCCTCAGCCTACGTTTTCTCCCTACAAATGGCCACTATTTAAATGTATGAGATGATAATCATCCGCTTTAAATTTTTCTCATAGTTACACGTGAGAACAACATTCTGATATGTCAATAAATGTAATTCATGGTAGCGTAGGTAATAAAAGAACAGGTTTAACCCTTTAAAAACGGAGTTTTAAATTCCAACTGCCCTTTCTTAGCATTATTCGGAACACACCATATTCTCCACGTTAGCAGGTAAAGGGTTAATGTACTGTCTTTTATTCATGTAATGCATCTCATCACGATTTCCATACACCTAGCTTAAATTACAATCAAAATATATTTTGAGTTATTCCTGACCGTCTCCAAAACCGTCGCTTAAACAGAGTGGATAGAAATGAAAATACTCTGAATTATTGTCTCAGCTTAACACATCACTAAAGTAAGGATTCTGCGTGTACCAAGTCGAGCACAACATTATGCGTTGAAATGGAGCTTGTGTTACGAATTGACGTGCATGTGATTGGGTCTCGATCACGGGTTTTCTGATTTCCATATGCCAGGCTAATGCCGCGTTAGCTGAGTAGATACAGTGAATGTTATTCGCTGGGCAACAGACAATTCTGTATTTCTGTTGCCAGCAGATGTAAAGGAATTATCCCGGCCGAGTCACGTACGTTGTAAAAGGGTACGAGGGAGTAAAGCAGCCAGGACGTGAAGCTGGTCCGTCTACTGACGGGATCAAGGATGAATGCAGCTGCCCTTCCGTTCCACTTATGTGTTCATGTTGCATCTCCTGTGACAGTTTCACCTGGAATCGATTTCTGAACAGAATTTCTTAAAGTGTGAGGAAAAACAGACAGTCTGGCTTTTACTGCACCTTTCAATGAACACGGGCTGTAAACAGGTTTCCTTCTCAGAACATACCTTTTCTTAGTTTCATTAGTTAAGTTGACGTAAGACTGTCAGCAAATATTTTCAGTAAGATTATATAACCCTCTAGCTTCAGAAATGGCTGGCAGGCAGGATAGTGGGTGCAATAAACTGATTTGTTTATCGCCAAATTATGTCACCTAAAGCGAATCGAATTTGGACAGACTAGCTCGCGCGCTATGCATAATCTAAGAGGCTGATTTGTGTGTCCAGACGGGAGACGTCTTTCTTATTAAATTTGGAGGTAACTTCAACAGGAAATTCGAATTAGTGATTTTCGAAGTTCGCAAGAAACCATTGGTGCCTAGATATTGTACTGGCCAGGTGAATTCACTTCTGTTTCGGGAGCATTAACAACATACAGCGAGTTGTCCGGCAGTCCGTAGTCGATAATTGTAGAATGAACATAGATTAAGCATTCAAATTCTATGTAATCAGTAAAACTGTAATTGTGAAACACAACTTGTAACCGAAGTGATCTAAGGACAAGTCAGATGCAATATGTATACGTTATAACGTTAATAACTGAATATTATTACACAAATTTGAAGAGTGCGACTTTAAGAGAATAAGGTACTTCCATGTGCTAGCTTTAAAATGAAATTCCAAATTAGCAAGCATGTCTCACTAGTGGACAGACACACATTCACTGCACGAATAGCCTTCGGTGACCTAATATCATGTACGAAAAGACCTGTTTGTAAATCCAATCATACTGTACAGTAGTGAGTACCTCCAAGACAAAAAACCACCACCGCAACTGAACTGTAGGACCAGGAAAAGCGACCACCATTTTTAAACAAAATTTCTTGCGATAATAGTGACAGAAGTTCGTACTTTACCTTAGTACAAACCTATCGAAGCCAAATCCCAGTCTAAATAATTTATATATCCTCTAAACATCCAAATGTCACCTACACCCGGATTTCCTAAACTATGTCTCAATCGGGCAAGAAGGGAAGTTCTGGAAGGTTGCTGGATGGAGCACAAGGACAAATTTACTTTGACCTTACCAGAAGATTGCAAGACTTACATAAGGCCACCTCGTCAACAATCCTAGCGTACATTAAAAACAAAATTTTTCGCTCTTATGTTGTTGCGCGGCGCTGGTTGGTTCGTCACGGGCGTTTCGGAACAGCGTATCTTCCCCATCTTCAAGGGTCGCGATGGCCGGCCAAGAACGAAGCCTGAAACCTTAAAGTAATCCCTTTGCTCAACATGAAGGTGTATATTTTACATACCTCCCCAGTTACGGGTCCAGTTTCTACATCGTGAAACTAGTTTTGCGTGCTTGTCTATAATGATCACGTTACATCTAATGCGATACTAAGCAACTTCTGCTACCTGAACCGCGCATTTGTAAACAAACACACACTTCAGCCAGTATGGAAAGTGTTTTGTCAAGTACAAGAGACGGCAGCGACAAGTGCTAGGTTCAGGCTTCAATTCGCCACAGTCTCAGTTTATGGGCATGCAGCGGGATCTTAGCGAAACCACAGAACAGTAAACGCGAGACTAAAGGGCGATAAAGTGAAATAGGAAGGGTAAGCCTCAAGAGACATGCTTCTTGAAGCCACTTATAGAACTAGCTCTGTTCCTGAAGAAAAGAGGCAAATAGTTGGAGGAAGTTACAAATACAACCCCGTTTATCTTATTCTAACATTGCCCAAATAAATCTTCGAGACGTTTCATAATTAACCCTTTGAGGCTTCATGTTGCAATATATATTTACAACTTAAATACCTGTCTTGGAGAAAACACATCGCCAATAGAAGGAATGGCAAGTACATGCTGCACTGGAGTGAAATTAAACCACAGAATTATGTGAAAATCAAAGATTAGGGGCGCAAAGGTACTGGTGAACGAAGAATGTTTCTGTATGATAAATAAGGTTACACATATAGTAAACAATGTTCTGTAAAGAGTAAAAATGTATGAATACTTGCTGGAAGATCGGTGTTCGACTCTGGACGGTGTCAGTGTTGTCCAAGCTGACACTGAAGTCCACCCACCCTTCGTGATTTGTTACTGCAAGCTTTTCGTTTAGGTTAAATAGACCACTGCGTACGAATCTTCACTCAACTTCATACATCGTCGAAGTCAAGTACTCGGGTATCTTCACCGTTGTCTCTCTCCCACAGCGTGGTAAGAAGTACAGAATTAATAATGTCTTTATCTTCACAGGTTTCTCTGGTTGTTTTTCATCCAGTCTTCCTGTACATAGCTTTACTTCCCACTGGATGATACCAATCATGACATAGCCATACAGAAGTCTTACGAAACTTACTGGCTCATACACCTACGTTCAAAAGTAACGTTCATATGAAATAAAAACGATACTTATTATCTCGAAAAGAGATTGCTATTAAGCAGTTACTTAGAATCTGGCCCGTCAATCACTAAATTTACACATAGTGACAAACTAATGACAGGATAGCATTACAGCTTATGTGTATTCTTGAGGTAATGGCCTGAAGGGGAGGGGAATCAGTCATCATGACAAATAGCTGATGGGTTTCCTTGGTTCATCAATACAAATGCCGCAACAATACAGTTAGGTCACATCTCATTATCACGAACTATGAATCACAACCATTATTGCACACTGCCAATCAAAACTATTATTACACACTGTCAACAAAACTAACATTATCTCAAACTATGCATAAAAAACTGCAACAGGCTCAGTCACAAATATTAACGCGCAGTATCAATAACAATCATCACAGAATATGAAAGGTAAATCTTTACCACAAACCGCATCATAAAATGAAACACGCTACTACTCCCTACGATTCTAACAAAATATCAATCACAAATTGAAATCACCCCTTTGTCTAATGAGATCTGAGATTCTCACAGTGTTGATTGTTAATACTATGACGTTCTGAAATGTGACGACGTAAAGTTTTGTACAGAGGTGCCAACGTTACGGAACAAGCAGTTGTCTCCATCTCATACATTTGGCACCCTTTCTCCTGAACTTTTGTGAAAACCTACTTCATAGCCTAGGGGGGGGGGATACTATGGAATTACTGTTTCACTGAATATTAGTGCCATTGTTTTGAAAATTTCTTAAGAGAAACTTTGATAGGTTTCGGGCGTTATGGCAGCAAATAAGAGTCACCTAGGCTTCCTGTCTCTTCTTACATACGTACCAACCCAACTTTCAGAAAGCTCTACACATTGCCTGTAGAGTCAATGTCTTATTACTCTCACAGTGAATATCGAAAGATTGCTTCCCCTGATAGAGAGTGTTTTTGTAAAGTATGAACACATTTCTTTAACATACATGACTTAGATATGCACCATGCTTTGAGGGGTTCAAGTTGAATGGCTAAAACGGAGTAAAAAGTGTACTTAATATGTAAGCCACGTGAATAATAGGGAATGCAATGAACCGCAATAAAATAATGTAAAAAAAATTGAACTGACGGAACAAATATATTGTGAAATTTGAGTTTTCATAGTGGCGAGTTTTGAATTTACGGTATTCTGGAATTTCATGCTGTATAATTGTTTAACTAGGTGTCAGCACTGCTAAGGAATATTTTGACTTCGTCTCTAGGGTGCAGGAGTGAGAGTGGAAGTTTCAGATTTCTCCGAAACTTTAGTTTATATCTACGAAATTAAGGGACGTCAAGTCACATAGGACTGCGTCATTAAGATGCTATATTAGCCTAAAATTACTAAATAAATTTAGTAAGCATTTTAGTGTTTAGAAGTTAAAAATCACCTTTTGCCGCAACAGTGCATGTTACTATTTTAAACACAAATCACCAAACGTGAGAACCTGTTTGCGGGCTATCACGGTTTAAATAAAAATAAAGATATATTAGTCATCAAAACCTGTCTTCTTTGCTGTTTTCTCCAACAGATTACAGTTAATTCTTGTGGCAATGTTGAGGACTAAAATCAAGTTAATATACCTGAGAGTTCGAGTAGTTTGGATTTCATACCCTGACGTGTATTTTATGTTGAAAACTAATACTTTGTACTGTACAATTGACAGTTCCTTTGCTTAAAGTTTTGGAAACAAAAGAAAGGGAAAATTTTTTTTGCACGTAGACTCCAATACGAATGTCAGTGGCTACTAAAATTATAATGACTTTTTCATTTAAAGCCAAAGTTCTAAATATATGTAGCTATGTTTTTTATATTGGCAGGGGATGCGTTCTTTAATGGTCGTACTGTCTTACGTCACTTAAATGTTGGGATTATTCGTGCCAATTCCACAACACATGAAAGCATTTTCCCATATATTTGAGTTTTTGCTGTTCTGCACCCTATGGTCCTAGTCAAAAACATAATAATTTCATACTAATTCGTAAAATTAATAATTCATTTAAATAATTCTTTAATTAATTTATTTGTTTGTTTACGTGCTTACTCAACAGCCTAATGACCAGTTACAAAAACACTAGAAGTACAAGTTGAAACAACAACCGATCAATATAAGAACACAGCCAGGACAAAAACAAAACATAAAGAAAGAAATAAAGAAAGACGGAAAAAGTAAGAATCAAAGTAACTAAAAGTCGATGTTAAAAGAAGAACAATTAATGCGAATTTTCTCCGTAACTGCGGTTTACGTCCAACAAATTGTTCCCATTCTACCTCTAGCCAACAAGACTACTACACCTTCACAGTACTTCCTTTCCTTAGTTCATATAATAGCAATTCCTGTTATTTTGGAACGCACCCGATCATTTTCTTCATAAGGTAAAAAGGTTGTCTATATTGACATATATTTTTATCGCACTCAAAAGTAAAGAACGTGTACTATCAGTCCATCTCATTATTAGGACTTCTTTACAACCTTCTCACTCTCTTTATCTCTCTCTCTCTCTACCCTCTCTCTCTCTCTCTCTCCCCACCCCTCTTCAGCTTTATGTAAACTAGCACAGCGTCTGAACTGTTAGTCATTTTTAATCCGATATGAGGGACTTTAATTGAGAATTATTGCACAGTTACGATATCTATGCATGCTGACCTACCAAAGACCACTTTTTAAAGCCATAAAAGGTTAAACAAGCTGTGATTAACTTTAATAAATTAAAACTAAGACCGATGGTAAAGTTGTACAGTGTTTGACTGCAGTATATCTTGCATTCGTGTTAGAGACTAGTTTAAATGCCACAGACCAATAACATATCTGCAATGATGAACACATTAGTGATTGAAAGGATACCTTTAGCGCTATCAGGTTTGTGCTGTAGACAAGTGTTGCTCTCACTCATGGCTTAATTTGCATTTTATTTACCATTTCTAAGGTAACAATTAGCTGCGTTGGGCAGAGAGAAGAGTAGTTTTGTGAAAACGTTCCCAGTATCCCTTCTCGAAGATAGTGGATGCCAGTCTTGAAGGAGACGTCTCCTTCTCTTATGGAAGGGCATTTCTGAAGAACTTAACGGCACCTTAAGATGCTACTGCTCAGCATGACTATTCGTTCGAGTATATCTTCGAATTCTCCCCTGCAAATCTGAGAAGAAATTTGTTATTTGAACTTTCTTCCAAGAACTCATTAAAGCAATGCAACATAACCTCAATCCTTTACGTTATTCGATCAAACGACGAATTCAATACCTACTACAGACCGAAATGGCTGGAAAAGCGTGGCAGTAGTTAGTGGTTAATGAAATCCATGCTTCGAAAGAGATAGGTCCTTCAACATCTTCAGCTAACTTTGAACAAACTCAAAGTTGACACTTAAAATATCTATGTTAGCAAAACATTCTTGCGTTTAATTAACTAAACACGAAGTCATAAAGACGTAGGTAAGAGTGGTGTTGTAGCTGTAACATTTCGGAATATTTGAACAGAGGCATCACGATGTACTCATAAACGTAATATAATATTAAGTAATGTATGTCAGCACAACTACTTTATTACACAAGGTAATTATATAGGCTACATGTTTCGACTATTGATCAGTCATCTTCAGGCCTATTTTGTCAATTGAGTCACAAGATGCTATGCACACTTTGGGATAATCCAAGTGTGTGCATAACGTCTTGTGACTCAATTGACAAAATAGGCCTGAAGATGACTGATCAATAGTCGAAAGATGTAGCTTATGTAATTACCTTGTGTAATAATGTAGTTGTGCTGACGTACATTATTTAATATCATATTATATTTCGGAATATTTTGTACTAAACAGAAGGGGCCAAAAACAAGTTGCGGCCCGTTTACCCCTAGAGGTCTCTGGGCGGGAAACTTGGTAGAAGTGAGATTTGACCTGGATTCAACGGACAGGACAGAAACATACGTAATTTGGGGGATAGAACTTCGATTCTGTAGTTATGCAACAGCATAAAAAAAAACTACCTAATTTTTCGTTATTTATGTCCGTGAATGGATTAGCAATTACATAAGACTCCGCGAATAAAACGCACAGTATTATTATATAATTTTGCAAGCAAAACATCAAAACTTCAACTCCAAAACGTTTCGACCCTTTCCGGGTCATCTTGAGGGAGGACAGATCAACTATATGTAATTCAACTTCTTCAAATTTTTGTCTGTAAAATAACATTCAAGCCAACAGAAACAAATCCCAATTTTAGTTTAAACTATTCACAAGTTATCTTGGTTTTATACATGTATAAAGGATGCCTACTTTCTCAACATGACCCTAAGAGAGTCGCAACATGTTGGGTTTGAAGTTGTAATGTTTAATTCTAAAGTTATATTATAACGTTGTGCGTTCTGTCTCTCTTGTTTTATGTAATTGAAAATTACCTCACTGCTAGTTTATTAATTTTTCATTCGCTGAATTTTCATCTGCATTTCTACATTACAAAGGATTATAAATACAACAAGAAAATCTTACACGTTAATTAAACTGTCATACTCTACACAAATTGTTTAGTAACGGCTTGTTCATGTAATTTTATTGTGAATGCAAATGTCACTATGTAGGAAGTTTTTGTTAGCACTCAGAGCGCACATTTTATCAGTTTCCCACATAATGCATTAAACGTTTTTAACAAGTTTTAATTAACAACCAGATACAGATTACCTTTTGGATATTCCAATAATATGAGTACGAGAGTTAATAAGAAATAAATAGTACTAACGTAGGTACATTTACAGCTGTGAAGGATGCAGTATCACAATTCCACAACACGCTTATTTTCTCTGACGCTTCGGCCTGATTCCGGGTCATTAGCTCCCTTTACGGGATTATAAAATATAAGCAAAATATAATCAAACACAAATAAATTTATTATTTTATTAAGCTCTATTCTTACATTGTTCATTTCAACGACATGTTTCGGCTCTAGTTATGAGCGATCTTCAAGTTGATTATTTTTTCTTAGTAAGGTTAAATTATAAATATAAATCTAATAATATGTTACTTCCATTAATTACATTTTAATAATGTTTCACAGTGGAATCAATTTTACTTCAAAATTTTATATACGTTATACGCAATCTCATGGGTAACATTAAAAAGAGCCTTGCTAATTGTATATTTTACCTTACTAAGAAAACGTAATCAACCTGAAGATGGCTCATAACTAAAACCGAAACATGTCGTTGAAAGAAATCATGTTAGAATACATCTTAATAAAATCATATATTTGTGTTTGACTACATTTTACTTATATTTTATAATTATATACCTCACAACGGGGTTGTCTCAACTGAAAGTCCCTTTACGGGGCTTCGTTGTCACAATCAAACACACCACATTCGATATGACTGCTCTGGGCGAGTAATCAACCCGATGCAGAGACCTTTACCTTACAACTCACAAAACTCAAAAAGACAAACATCCATGCCTCCGACGAGCGGCCTCAGACCTACGACTTAAAACGCGCGGCCCCTGAGATCAGCCATACTACAACGTAGACTACATAAATACCACAAACCCAGGAGAAATTAGACCTGGAAAAAATCATATTCATCACATTTAATTCTGTATGAGGAAAGCATAGAAAATTTGCTTCAAAATATTAAAACGATGCAGTACGTCGAAGATCGAGGCGATGGGACGAGAGAGTTAGAGCGCTAAGTTCTGAAAGTTTTAGACTGATTCAGAATAAGGCTTAATGACAGACTACTGTAAATATTCAATATTTATCGACCGTCTGGTCACTGGTAAAGCTACAGAAATTCTTGATAATAAGAATAACTGGGTAAAAACCCGTATGAGAATCAATATTCCAAAATGCTTTGTGGAACATATATCAATATATCGCCGATGGGAATATATGTGTAGCTTTTTCTTTTACAGCAATACCTAAGAATTATGGAGATAAAGTAATGGGTATTAGCCAGGAGCCTACAACTGCGTGTGAAACAATCCTTATATTTTAACACCTCCGAATATGGAACACAGGTGAATGCTTGATTTTTTGGAAGAAACACAGTACTGTTGGACTCCATATTAGTTGACGTCTCACACCTAAAGGAATAATCAAACCATATCTTTATTAACTTAAACTCCTTTACTCACTTCTCCAATGAATACTGATGCATTTCATGAAAAGCACAAAACTGTGGGTTTTCCAAAAACTCCTTGTTTATTAAAAGGTGTCCGTTTTCATTACCAGTACTGGCCAATATCAGGCCTGATTTCAAAAAACGCCCGTGTTTTCTCCTTGTTTGTTGTAATAAATAAGTAGCCGTCGTCTTACTTTCTTTAAAATATCAAGTCAAACACCAAGTTACAAACAGAATTTGTGTGTGAGAATAAATAGAGAGCTTATTCCTTGTTTGCACAAGGCAGGAAAGAAACTGATGTTTTCTGCGAATTCACTTTGCCATTGAAGCATCAGAGCTTGAGGGGAACACTCTTTCAATTTTCAGTTGTTTTTCAAGCGACATCAAGAGAGGACATTCGTCACCAACAAAAGGAAAGAAAGGGCAAGAGAAGGTAGTGACAGTGAGACTGTAACAAGACCGAAGTCTGAGATTTCTCTCTTTTGTATGAAGGAAAAGATTCGACAGAGAATGGACGCATAAGTTCAAAGGGGTTACTTATTAAATAAGAATCAGAAATTACAGCCAATACTGGGCGAAGTTCAGTGATCGTGAATTATATGTTACTTAACAGTTATGTTTCAGACAATGTTACGTGAAGTTTAACCTTTCAATTATCGACTTTCATATATTTTATGTTTAAAAATTCCTTTCCTCACTCAAAGAGACTGCATCTACTGTAAAAACAAACAAATTAGTGCTCGTTAGGGAAACGGTTGTTATTTTTTTGAAGAATCGCATGAAACAAATAAATACACAGTCGTGGAAAATACAGAATTTCTTAAGTTTATAGTAGTAGGTTTACAATGGTTAATGAGAGAAAGTGGAGAGGTCCAATGAAACATGAGTAGTTAAAATTTGGAAGGATTCTATATTTGTCTCTTTAAAAGAAATGCTCTAACACTTTACCGAACATCGCTATGCAGTGGGTATGATTTCTAATTCATATTCCAAAAATCCCTGCCTCTAATTTCGGTTCGGAGATGGACCATCCTGAAGTTTTATACGGTAAATGATGAAACGCCGAAGACAGTGGCCACGCGGTCTAAAGCGTGGGTCTGCTGTCGCTGGTTTGCTGGAATTGCGGGTTCGAATCCCGTTGGTGGTATGGATGTCACTCTGCTGTGAATGATGTTTGTTGTCAGGTATAGGTCTCTTCGCCTGGCTGTTCACTTGTCCGAAGAAGTCCTACCGAGTGTTGTGTGTCTGAGTGTGATCGTGAAGCATCGATAATGAGGAGGCTGTAGCCCACTAATGGCTTTTGCGGCATTGGAAAAAAATGATTTAACAATATCTCAGTTTACGTCACGACCGCTACACACCACACTATATGCAGGTCATTACTACAAGTCGATGGTATATGTTACCAAAAACAACCGTACAGAAGCCATAAAAAACATTAAAACAAAGCATTAATTTTGACAATCTGAAGAAAACAACAATAGATTCTTGTCGAGATTGACGCTTTTCAAGAAATATCTGAACAAAATACATTTACCAGGACTAAAGCAAGTTCCATATCAATTGTTCGTGGGTGGAGCATTTTACTTATAAACCACTAGAGTGTGGACATACACGGTGTTCCGTTTAATATACATTCATTTTGCAATAAAATTATTGAGATAAAAAAAAGCCTGTGTGCGTTATCATGAAGTTTTAGTTAACCGGGTGAACTTCTATATACTCCGCTGAAATCATGTCTGAATACAACTATTTTAATGGATTGTGGAATTTGAACAAAAAAGAGTTCAAAAATGCATTAAGTAACACTCAGATGCCGAGAATGTTTTCTGATTTCGATGTATATATGCCATATATTTAACAGATGGTAAATACCGGGCCATATGGTCAACGTAAATATTTACGCATTTATCCCACCCTAACAACAAAGCTTGTATCCCGATGTTGGAAGAAATCGTTGTCAAATGTCTATAGCCAGGGAGTGACAGTTCGCTTCTGTCGGCGTCAGTTGTAAAGCGGTAAGTAACCAGGTGCGTCATAATCAGTACAAAAAGATGAAAATTATTGATCGAGATCGGAATTCCAAAGAGGGAGTACCATAACTTCTCAGCTGCAGTACTGTAACCATTCACATGTCCGTTTGTTAGGTTGGCAGCTTGGCTGTATAGGGATTGGTGTTATCATGAAATTTGCTGTCACCTTGGTTTAGCAAGCCGGCCTGTATGAGAAGATTTGCCTGCCGTAACCTCTCAAGTGTAACACTGTAACACCCAGCAGGTAAAGTGTCACCACAATCAAGCAAATCTACAAGGATCACATCTGTGTTGTCCCAAAAGACGGTCGCCATAGTCTTCCTGGCTGATGTTGTTGCTTTCATTTCCTTGGCTGTGGAAGATGATGGGTTTGTTTATGTCACGGATGCCTTTTTTAGTTTCTGGTGTAGCGTTACCAACCCACATTGCAACTGCTGTGACAACGCGAGGCGCAAAATGTTGTTGTCTTTCCTCTTTCTGCTCTCTTAATCACGTGATCCTCCTGCTTCCTTTCACCTCACGCAACAACGTTCCTACATTTCTTAGTTCTGTAATTTTGATGCATCCTACCAATTTCTTAAATATTAAAAAGCTCAAAATATACGCCTATACTTACTTAATCCATGGAGCAGAATTCTTCTTGAGAAGATAACTGGTTCTAAGATAATAAAGATATTCAGTGCAATTTTGGAACCCGAAGGTTTATTACCGGGTTTACATGTGCCCGCTACCTGTTCCTATCCTAAGTCAGATCAATCCAGTCCAGGCCAACCCCCACCCCTCTTCCTGAAGATCCAGCTTTTTCTCTATACAAAAAAATATAATTCGCTCTACCTACCTTGCCCCCTTCTTCCCACTTGACTTCCTGTAACCCAATAAATCTATTTTTTACCTTGCTAATTCCCTGGCTACTGCTGTAAGTGAACCTGACCTATACTGGCTCCTCACATTCCATGTACCAAATCTCATTCGGTTCTCCACTGCTGAGATTGTACCAAAGGGTCAGTCCAGGCCCGAGACACATGTATCCTTTTCGTAACAAGGACAGTTTTTAGATGAGGAATTGTTAGCACTTCGCCTAACACCCAAGCCGGAGGACCACCCCTTTTCGACTCTCTGCGACTGATAAATCAATATATTCGCATCTACCGTACATATTTGAGGCTGTTCCTCCATCCGAAACCTAAGGACGCGCTATGCGGTGGGGACAGGGACCCACTTAACATAGAAATATATGCTTGTAACTAGCCATGTCGCTCAGTTCACATAGTAACTAGCCTACGGACTGGGAGACAGAGATGCAACTGTGACAAAAAGGAGGACATTCCTTCCTCACTTTGGAAGGAAAGTGAGAGTCAAAATTTCCCCTTATATCTGGACCTGAATCTCCTCCTCCCTGTGCTTAAATTAGCTGCTGTGCTAACTGGGCCATTTTTTTAAGTTACTGGCAGCTGCTGTGTGCTTTATTATACATATGTATATCTATTCATTCAATGATGTCTACTGTGCAAGATTATCAGCCAACATGAATGTACTAGTCTATTCCTGTTTTTAGTTGGGCATATCCGTTTCCATACACGACCAGCAGGTATAATATCCTTCTTGGCCTACGAGGATTTCCGTTATCCTGACAAGCATAAAAGGTACTCGACATGACGAACTATGACATTTATGATATATCGCTCAATTCCTCTTTGAATTAGAAATGTCTGAGAGAATAAAAATAAACATTGTACGCTCAGTAACGTTTTTCCGAAAATCGTGCCCTTTATGAGATAATGCGGAAAAATGTTGCAGAACCGGGCAGAACACGGATGGCGAAAAGACGCATGCGCATTGCATTCTGGAAGCCTAAGGCTACAAACACAAACACGGAGTATATAAGACTTTTTTCTTTGGCAACACTCGGTGCTTGAACGCGCCCCAATGTTGATTTATACGTGTATTGTCTACATTGTTTATCAAGCAATAAACCTTTCGTTATTCAAATTCTTAAGTTAAGTAAAATTACAACAATCTGGTGTTAACAATTTTTTGATGGAAGTCATCACGATGCGCTAGGAATATACTAAAACATTAATTAATATATGTCAAGCACAACTATCTTATTTTATACGAGGCTACATGTTTCGACCTTTAAACGGTCATCTTGAGGCCTTCTAAAAGATCGAGTCAACAGAAGCTGTGTACATGTTGACTCGATCTGTTAGAAGGCTGACGATGACCGTTTAAAAAGATCGAAACATGTAGCCTCGTATACAACAAAATAATTGTGCATGGCGTATATTAATTAATGTTTTAGTTAACTATGTTTTACCACAATTTTTCCATACCTATATCACATATCATTCTTTATATCTGTAACTAACATTGGAAAAAACACTAACGTAAAAATTTTTTATATTTCATTGTTTTAATCAAATCATCCACCAATCCCTCAGCAATGTGAATTATTTTTGTTGCCAATGTAGCAGGCAAATTAACACTTCGTAACTTTACGTAAATCATATTCTGATATTCTTTTAACTTCTTTATGAATAAATCGATGTCAGCTAAATTATATGGACATATGAGTGAAAAATTACACAGGCTTTCCTTGTCAGCTGTTTTGATGCAGTTTTTTTTGTCGTCTCGGTGTTTTACGTATCAAATGCACGTCCGTCGCCATATACAGACTGAATGATCGTGCTGTGCGTTACACAGCATCACTTCACACTATATTCCCTGTGTGAACATCTGCCCTTCCCATCATCCTGAACAAATATTCGTTTAGTTAAATATTAGGTCTAAGAGACAAAGGTGATCTCGTTGGCACCCAGAACGGGGCATGAATTGGCAACGTCAGAACACCGACGACGCAGGACATTAATACGCTACGGGACAGCTGATCCTTTTATCCATACAAAAATCGCTGTCATAATAAGAAGAATGACAGCTAGAAATTGTGAGCGGATACGGTAAGAGCAGAGACCCGTTACAAACATGGTAATCGAAATTCAATGCTTAGAGAAAAGAGTAAATAACGTGTTAATCGAAACTGATTGGCTAAATATGTAGGTGGATAAGTGTGAAAACAAAGTAACTTCAATCAAGCAGACCAAGTAGGATTTTGCAACCGCATGTCTGATCAAATTTGCAGTGTTATGTTACTGACGGGGATGCAAATTGCAAACACAAAAAATACCTTTCGACCAAAACAGATATACCCTTCGACTGGCTTGAGAGCTATCTTTTTACCTCGTGAACGAAAAACGATACGATTCTGACACCTAGATTGATCGTGAACGTAAATTAGCATTTCCGTGTACTGTGCTGACTTCCCTTTGAATGTAGCATCTGACGTGCAGTTTGCATATAGCATACATTTCTCCTGAATCTACAGTATGTTACTGTAATCAGATAAAACAGCGAACCTTTGATGGTGAAGAGTATGAATGTCTGACCCTGGTACGTTTTCACTGTGAAACAAAATGCTAGGACCATTTTCCCATCCCAAGCTCACTCCTCTGCCCTTACGTGGTATTTCCCCCTTCACGCCTCAAATATGGTAAAAATGAAATATACGGTAGGCTTCAGAAATATTTATCCGAGGCTAATATACTTTCCTCGGGCGTTTACCGTACGGTTTCTCACCAAGGACACACATGTTCAATTTCAACGTAGTTCACGCAGGATGTGTGGCGGCGGTCACAGTGTGCTAAAGATCTGCTCTTCTGGCCACTTTCTTTCCCCTACCAATTATAATTCTACCAGCGCTCCAGACTCCTTCGTCGAAACAGAGCTTTATCATAGGGCCACTTATCACTTCAGTGTTATGGCACTCTCTTTCCTGCCACTCCTGAAAATAGAAGATGACAATAAAACTCCCGCTGTTAAACAGGCTTTGAGGAAGCCACAACGAAGTGACTCCTAGCCTGTTGGTATACTTCTGTCCATTACGAAATTCGATCGAAACGAATCACACAGATTTTCGATTTGAATTCCATGGACGAGATATGTCGTAATTTCCTTCTACCGCTTAACGACTGAAGAAAATATGTTCATACTTTTACTTGAAATTATGATGTAAATGGAATTAAAAAATAAACAAAACAATATTATTCTTTTTGTTAATTGAAATGAACATTGAAGAAAAGAAGTCAGGAAAAGTATATATAACTTAAAACTGAGGTGGTTTTGGATATTTGCACCCGGGACTGTCCTCATTTGCTAATATCATATTATCAACTGGGATTACACTATCTCCTTCTATTCCCAATTTGTACATAGCATGTTTTACTGCAATTAGGTTATGTTCTTATATCTCCTATTACTACACATCTAATGATTTCTTTAAACTTATCGTTCATACAGACCCATTACCTCAAAATTTCAGTTCAACGAAATGTTTCCTAATTTACAATTTAAAAAATATTATTTTACACAATTTATAGGGTTACCCATATCCTACCCATATACCAAATTTCATATTCCTAAACATAAAAGTATTTAATAAATTATATAATTGCAATTTTTATTTTCCGTAATTATGCATAATTTAATAACAGGAAAAATATCCCTAAGTAGAAAGGTGCGGTTATTCACCGCACGAAGTATACGTCATTAAATATGACGTTATATTACATCAAGTTTCCATCTACAATACGTGGTTCCATATTATTATGTCACTATAAGTAATAGCAATATATATTAAGTGTTAGAACCACGTGTTACTGCGCCAAGTATTCTTCATGCGAAATTCATCTTGCCTTCAAAATTTCATCCGGTCGGAAAATTACACTAAGTAAATATCACTACATTATGCATTTCTGTCTTAATTTACTGGAAAGCAAACCAAATCTCCTTTGCACTAAATTTTTTTCGACCATCTATGGCCTAGTTGTCACTGCTGTATTTTTCGTAATTATGTCGAAAAAATACATATATATATTCTTAAGAAATGTGTTCTGATTTTCTATTTAAATTTTATTTGAAACATTTTCTATTCCATTCGTAATTTAGTGAGGTATCTAAACGTACTGAGGACTTCACCTAACGTGCCTTATCTCATCGTCCAATATTGTAAAAACTTGGAAATTCCTTTTAAAGATTTTCACGAAGTCTGTAACTTAAAATTTCACTCAAAACCTTTCACCTAGAGCCGAACTGTTCATTGGAAAACACAAACGGACTGACAGACGGAAGAAAAATCGTTAAGAAACTGGTAGTCGCTTTTCTAAACTTTCTTAACCCGATACGAGTTATAGCAACACGTTTTATAAATAAACTTTATTAACATATACCTTGAGATAAAACGTTAGAGAAACTTGCAACATGCATTTTTTTTTCCACCCATTTTTGGCTTATTCCGAATGGTTAGTTTTAATTATAATCAGTCTTAATTCATCATACTGGCCTGCATGAATAGTATGCGTTGACCAATTAAACATTTACACAACGATACAAGTCATTTCGTACGTATATATCTAATGAACTCTATACATCTAAACTTATTAGGAGTCATAATGCAGATGTATCTCTATTCCACGGCGCAATAGCCCCTACTGAGCCAAGGTTTCCTCATGATCGAAGCTTCACCATCACAGACACACCGCACTTGACTAGTGATCGACTGAATGCAGAGACCTCTACTTGACAACACACAACATTTACAAGAGAAAGACTACCATGCTCCTGCAGGTTTCGAAACTGCAAACCACGCAAGCGAGCGGCCGTAGATCCAGGCCTTAGGACCGCGCGGACACTGGGGTCAGCCGAATCGCTGTAAATCCATACAAAACGGTTTACCTACGATATACCAGTTTCGCACTTCGGCCAGTTACCGCATATGGGGACTGAGTTACTTGGTAATTTCCACAGTATCCCCAGTAAATACCTTAGAAGCAGCCTGTTTTCAAGCAGGACAGGGGGCCATTGCTTAATTATTTGAGAGTCACTGACTGATATATGGTTATTACATCGTTCCATTTGCAAATTTATGAGAATTGCAATTTTTAAAAGTATTAAATTATGATATTAATACGATTTGTTATATCAAATTTTAAGTACAACAAGGTAAGGTACACATCCTCGCATGCCGTATGTTAATAAGTACAGTTCTCCTGTTAGATTTAAGGGCATTCTTTCCGAAGCTGTTTAGTTGTTGGTTACTTTTTGTATTTGGGGGAAATGTTGTGTATTCAGACCACTTATCTTTAAAATACATAAACAGACGCAAGAAATAATCTATTTCTTTTAACAGAAATAACAAGCAATAAATATTTTGTAATAAAAGGAACGACTTCCTTTGCAATAATTATATGGAATGTGTGTTTGTACGTAAAGAAACGTGTGTGTTTTTATACATTTATATACACACAGATACAAAAAGATAAAGTCTGCCCTAGAACAGATCACGAAGACCTACAGATGGAGTAGAGTTATAGCTATACTCTTTCTTTAACCTAGGCGGTAGATGGAGTGGGTGGTCAACACCCTGAACTGCTACGGATGTGCATTCTGTGCTTCGTTGCGTATCACGCAACGAAGCACAGAATGCACATCCGTAGCAGGGCACTCTTCGCAACATAACATTACACAACACGGCATGCTGCCACAACACGCAACTTGTACAAAGAAATTAATCTGTGACTATTTCTAGTGTGACATTAGCAAAGAATATATAGCTTCCTGATGATGGTCTTAGGACCGAAACATGTCGGAGCGTTTTTAATGTTTTAATGTGTAAATTTTATAAATTTTATATATGTGCAGTGTTTGGTGTAATAATTGAGTAACTCGACAACATGCACGGTTTAACAATAAAAAAAGTAGCCTAACTTTTTGCCGTAAATGACTACAAACCTTAATATTCAGCTTGAGGTTTAAACTCTCAGTAATGCCGGATGATACCAGTGACAAACACAGAAATAACGAGACGGTTTAAAGCGTAGACTGCAGATCAGCTTTACTGCGCAGTGTAATATATTTACGGTACTAGTTTGCACAAACTACTGAGATGGCACCTTCGAATTACGCTTGCCACTTAATTGTGTATCTGCATTTCGCTGGTATTTCTGTGTCGAAGTTGATCCTACCAAAAGTATTATTTGATAGTGTGAAGTAACCAACGAAGCACACAGAGTTTCTCCCAAGTTTAATGTCAATCTGCATACAGCAGAACAAGGCTGCCCAACACGCGGCCTTGGGGGAAATTGTGTGAGGCCTCTGTCACCGGAATACTTTCAGTAATACGATTTCACGAACATAATATTATAGGTGTACGGGACAAAGTATGGAAATGTTATTCGAAGAGAAAATGTTAACAAAACGCAACTCATCATTTTCGAGGCAGCACAAAGAAAACTAACCATTTGTTTTGTGTTTTGCCGAGTTTAGAACGGCCTAAAACATTGCCATTCAACCGTACTCTTAGCATGTGTATATACACACACTCACACACATGTTTGTGCAGCCCTCAGGCGAGTCATGACGAATTATGTCGCCCTCTTGTGGGTTGCAGATGGTTAGCCCTACTTTAGAAGATGCACTATAATAATGTCGTTTGTCAGGTTCTCGTGGTAGTGGCTATAATTATTAGGTCTGTTGATGGTGTGATATGACAACGTGTGCTTGGTTTATAGGCGTTAAAGTGTTGGGGAGACTGCTGCCTCCACAGTCTGGGAAGAAGTTCCTTTCTCCTGAATATGGAGGCAGCAGTTTCTTCCAAATCTCTGATTACAATCTGGAAAAGTGTGCTCTTTCTACACCGCAAAATATCCCCATATCTATTCTTGAAGAATTAATTCTGAACCACAACTAAAAAGACTTGATAAACGAAGAAAAAGAATAAGTAGCACTATAAAAAAGTCTCTATATTAAATGTATATTATTAACTCAAAACACGTAGTTTTGAACTTGAGGGTGTGGTGTGTTACTGTCTACACTATAAAAGCATGCCAGTTTTTGATGACAGTCTTAAATCCTGCATTGAAATGTGTTCATCACTTCATCAATCCAGTCCCTACATGCCTATCACTTCCGAAAGAGTATAGAAAACCCACATTATTTCCAGATATACTTGCTTTAGTTATTCCCCTACGACTGAGAACCACGAAGCAAGTAATCTCCTTGCTTTGTGTGTGTTTCTTTAATATCGACTATGACAAGCTCAAGACATGCATTAGGGGCGAAACTCTTGCCAAGAAACAGTACTGGGGGGAAGAAAGCGGGTCATTGCCTATCTAAAACCTAAGCCTTCAAACATGCATATGGCGTATTGGCGCACTGTGATGTCAGATCAAATTCAGTCTGATCCTTTCCACGTCTTTGCCTGTGCAATTGGATTTAGGTCTCTCCTTCCACGCTCTGAATTGCAGAGCTCCCCTTAACAAGATGACAAGGTTGGCTGGCCAGCATGGGATTGATCGATAGAACCAATCACGTCGCACGGTGAATCAAGAGTATATCAGTGGTTAAATCTTTGGTATTTCTTTATAAAACTGACATATCGGACACTCATCTTCCTGTTATACATTTTCTTAGAACTTCAGTAAGGAAAGATCCTCAGGTAATTCCACATCTTCAGGCCATAGTGCACATTAACAAAATATGCGTTACTCCATATCTGCAGGAGCAGCTTATCATATTTTGAAAATCTTTACACTGCGAAGCTACGAGTCTGCTAAAGTGGAAAGTCAGATCTTACGTCATACAGTCACAATGGACTCTACTACAAATCTCGTTTTTTCTACATGATTAGGCAAAGAAACGCCGTTTCGAGAACAAAAGTGACCAAAGAGCATTTGTAGTGGAAAGATTTTGTTCGTTACAACATAGAATATACGAAACTTCCTAGCTAGGTTCCTCGGTCTTCTATTATCTAGAAACTGCAGGTTCATAATTTGTAATTTAAATATGGGTTGTTAACTGAATTGCTTTGCGAATAGTGCTTCCTTCTTTTGCATTTTTCTGCTTGATTGAAGTAGGCATATGTTTGTATGTATTTATGTATGCAAGCACGTATGTATGTATGTATGTATGTATGTATGTATGTATGTATGTATGTATGTATGTGTGTATGTATGTATGTATGTATGTATGTATGTATGTATGTATGTATATGTGTGTGTGTGCATGTATTTATATATGTATATATGCTATTTGTTGTGTATTCGTGTCAAATTTGTAACTGGTCGTTAGGTCGAAATGTCAACAAAAATCAATTAATTATTATTATTATTATTATTATTACTAATAACATTATTACCAGTACTATTAATGTCACCCTACTTTTCTACAAATTCCAATGGAAAGTGTGTGCTTTCTTTGGATTTCCTGTTTCAGCGGGTTGAAAATAATATCCTTTCCAATACCTCAGGAACTTACATTTAGTTGTGCTAACGGGCACAGACATTGCAAAGTACTGAAGTTCCGCTTACGTAGACAACAATTGCTGTAGAAACAGTAAGAACTGCTCTGTATGCTTTTAATTATAGAAAGAAATGTTACTCAATTTAAATAACATTTAGGTTTCCAGATTACTGTTAAAATTAAGACATAAATAATATACCCGGCAACAACCAGGTACTTTTACTCATCTAAGACAAACACGACATGAACACAAACGTCCGTGAAATTGTGCAACAAATAATGCAGACTTATAAAAGTCGTTAAGCAACGACACACCAAGTAGAATTCTGTATTGCGCTTGAGGAATTCGAAGACGGAATTTAACCTGAATTATCTTCTGAGAATCGGGTCTTACCGCGCAGTAAAAGCAAAGGGTCGTGGTAATAACGACCAGTCAGTCAACGATATACTCGTATAAGGAAATAGTCGCTCTCTTCGGGGACTCACAGAAATAGTAAACAAATGCTCCCCTGCGCAGATTGTGGGAATTCTAAAAGTAAAGCCTGGTTGCACACTTTATACCCGCTAGGCTTTGAAGGTTCTATCGTTAGAGCAGATGCAGATCCATACAAATTTTCGGAGACTAGACACTTTCTGACACTCGCACCACTCTGCACTATAGCTGCAGGAAATATTATCTGCAGTATAAAGGTAGTTTGGTGAAGGAAATTTTGCACATACGCTTTATCATGTACTCAAGAATCAGTAATTAAAATTACGGAATATTCTGTACACAGCTGAACACAAGGTCTGAACCGTAACCATCCATAACAAACCCCATGCAAAAAAATTATTCACACGAAGCTAGTAGTTACACAACCAGTCTAGATACCTTCCGCCTTGCACCAAACTCCAGTGCTGACTACCGTTTTCACAAAATCCCGCTACTGGACTCTATCCTGGACCAGTTGAATGAAGTCCAAATCGTAATGATCTGCTTTTTTAGATCTATTTTAAAGTTATTCTACAACTATGATAATACCAGTCAACTGATTTAATTTTCAGATTTTCGACCACAATTTTATGCACATTTTTTATCTCCCCCGTCAGTGATTGGTTTTAATATACTAACCAAATTCATATATACAATAAAATATATATTATTATCAATTGCGCCATCCGCAGGGAGAACTTTATCGTATTCTCAAAATTGTTTTTAGCTTACGATAAAATTCTTTTTGAGGATGGTCCAATAAGCGCCGAAACATTTAGGAGAGTGTTGATAATAATACGTGTATTTTTCTGTGTATGTGCCTTTTGTTGTATATGAAATGTATAATTGTTACATGAAAAATGCACAGAATGGGAAGCACTAAGACGTGACTGTTTGTTCAGATATATTAGAAATCGATGATATATTATGAAAAATAATCATTTTTAAACTTAAAATAATCTGAGTTATATATGTAACCGTGGTTAAAAGCTTTGAGGCTGAAGCAAGGGTTCATATTCCACCATATTCTATTCTTGGCAAGAGGCGCACAGTTTTTTTCACAAAAAAAATATTCTTAGAATTAAGCTGTAAAATAGAAGCTTAAACTCTATAGCAGTAGCTAGTGATAGGTACGCTAAATTGTACGCAGTGTGTTCAAAGAAACTTTAAATAGTCTTTCATGCAGGACTGGCATATGCATGTAATATTCCACAGTTTCAAAACTGAATAAATAGTAGTAGAATGCAAAGTTCCAATATGAATAATACCAACTCTGATATTTGATATGATCCACAGCCAGACCAATCCATCTCATAAGCCTGTATTAATACCAGATCTTCAATTTACTTTTCTCTTTCATGTATATATTTTCCAAATGGCCTTTATACTAATATTCTATAAGTATCCAGCCACTAAAGTACTTACTTAAGTAAAAAATTTGTATCTCTTGTGTGAAGTATCTTAGATTGCTACTAATTGTTTTTACTATATTTGTCAATTAAATTTAATTAATAAGGTCACTTGGTAATTGTTGCTTACCTCTACTTGATCAGTGTGCACCTCCCCGTCAGACAAACATGCAGCACTTATTGAAACTGGCCAGTTTTGTTATGTTTTTGTTGATGATGTATGCTACTCCTATTCCTCGTCTCCTGCACTTAAGTAGGGAACTTGTGTCATTGGATTCCATGTATTATCATGTCATGTCATGTCATGTCAGGTCATGTCATGTCAAATAAGCTGTTACACTCATTGCATTCTTCTTTGTATGTTTGTCCACCTTTCTTTATTGCAATATAAATATGCAGATTTTTAATTTTTAAAATTTTTTACCTTCATTCATATTGGCTATCAAGTTCATAATAAAACTGATATTTCAGATGGATATTGTCTTTAGACGGTTGTATTTGATTAATTGTTCTCGCCTAGTTTAACTGCTTAGAAAAATAATCCCTCAGCCGACGAGGTGAATTTCTTTTCTTTATAACTCTTCATAAAGCGAAAACTCATAAAACGAAAATAGGTTTCGTATTTCTTCTCTTGTTATGAACTAGCTGCGGTCCTATAGGCCAAAACGTTTTGTCCAACAATAAATCCCTGCAACATAGAATGGCAACTAAGTCTGGAAAAATAACACAAATGTTCATTTACCGTATTTAAATGACATTCTTAGATATTAGCTAGGGAGACAATAATTACTTCATTAAAGTTTTATGGAAATATGTACCAATTTTTGACACTATCCTTATTTTGCATGGTAAACATGAACGTAACAAAAATATATTTCACAACAGAACTACAAGAATAATAACAGAAACAGCTCTACTGCTTCTGGTTCCATAAAGACCGCTCAGTGAGGGCGTTCTGAGCATGCGAAAAGATTCGGGAACCGGTGATAGCGGAGATGAGCTGCCAATAACAACGATGGACTGTCGACAGAAAGAAGCCCGAATTAGTGAAAATTAGTTTGCGAACTGAAAAAATATATAATATATGCACATCACAGGCCTGCAAGTCAACTGTTCGTACATGTCAGCGTGATAAAGACTGTACATATATGCTGAACTGAACTACAGGTATATTTGCTTTAGCCTACAATCCCCATAACTCTTTCGCATTAACCTGGGCAGCGCAGTGTTCACGGTTACTCTATTTCGCCCTGATTCGGGGTCTACACGTGACAGTTCAGTGTTTTATTTGACGTAATTAAACAGAGACCAGTCCCAGTGGCCGCGGGGTCTAAGGCGTAGGTCTGCGGCCGTTCGCCTGCTGAGATTGTGAGTTCGAATCCCGCCGGGGGCATGGATGTCTGTCTCTTGTGATTGTTGTGTGTTACCAGGTAGAGGTCTCTGCGACGAGCTGATTACTAGTCCAGGGAATTCCTACCGACTGTGGTACGTCGTTTTGTGTGATCTAGAAACCTCGTGAGTGAGGAGGGCATAGCCCGCCTTGGACCGCAAAGAGACAAAAAAATTAAAACGTGTTCTGAAAATACCTTTATTCGGCTAGTAGAAATGCATCACAGCTAACTGACAGTCGTTCATCGCACATGAAAGTTATTCTGGGCTTTAAAATTTAAGTCAGCCAACAAGAACTGAGTTGTAACATATCACTATAGAACTATACAATTTTCATGCGGTCTCTTTTGCTTTTTAAGAATGTAATTTTTGCTGTTACGGCCTACTTATTTTACATTTCATTTCAAACAACGTTAATAAAACGGATACACGTAACTGCAGGTGACAGTACGAAAAACACTAACCACTATTTGAGTGATGCAATGTATCAGTGCTGATATCAAGGATTGTGACAGTAAAATTACAACTAAGTAGATAATATGATGCACTTTAAAGTATATGGGCTTCCCCTATAAATTCTAAAGTGAACTAATTTAAAACAGCGTAATTTAGAAACATTCTTCTTTACTAGAAATGCCAGGTAATTACGAGTATATTAGACCTCGTTCCGGTGGAAGACTTCCAACGCAAGTTTTCTCTTGGTAGCATTTTTAATCACTTAATGATTTATATATTTTTTCGCTATTCTGTTTTTAAACCCACAGCCTCTAACCCGTAATAAACCATTAGTTTACATTCAGTACACTTTCATCTCCACACGGGGAATAATAATTAGTAGGGCCAGCTGGCTGTAGGAATGTTTGATGTAACGAAATGAATCGCAAGGCTTTCTAGCATGAACCGCTTGTAAACTTGTTTCCATTCAATTATACGCCAGTCGCGACGGATGTACTGGTGATCTTCCACAAAGGGACGGGGACAAGCCATAATCCGCATCATGGCTGATTCGACGGTACACAGACTATTAGTGACTATTATGGCATAGCAGGAACAGTAAACAAAACATCAGAATCTGCAAAGCACACACCGCAGAGAGGTAATTAACTACTGGTGATAGAACTGAGGACAGATCTGCAACTGAGTGAGCCAGAAGCTACCGCGCATCAAGAAGGTTCTACATGTTTGAGTACTCACATCTGGTGAGAAGATTCATCTTCAGTAGGCAATATTAGCTCAGGCGGTCCAGTTATCTCCGCCTTGTTTAGAAATCAGCAGTTCAGTAACATCTTTGAAAGCAGCCACCACAAATACTTCCCTGCGAGGTTACTCCAGGACACAAATCTGGATCTGCTTTTCCATATTAACCTCTCAGTTACAGCCAGGACCGCCAAGTGTTCTCGTCACTCTGGTTTCAGACTAATATTGCATACGAATCCGATATATCTTACCCGACCTCATCAGCCAGGATAATGTGGTCAGTATAGCGACACTTTAAGAGCTGGACCGTCTGGGTTTGAACCTAGCTGGTGTCGAGATTTTCCACACTCAACATTGTTGACACCAAGGTCCACCTTGCGTGCTGCAGAAGGTACCAAGTCCCTTTCCAGGGATACAGTGGCGTGGGAGTGGTAGTTAACCTCCCACACACTCTTTAGGGGTGAGGTCTAGCATAGGTAGAGTTATAGCTCATGTGTTCCTGCTTGGCATGTAACAGAACAGCCTTTACATCCATCCAATCTCATCGTGCCTAAATTCGCCTTTCTCTTAACATGTATTTACAAGTACAAATTATAAAACCACTCGTCGTTATAGCGAATGTGAGTGGGGTGAGCTAGCATTTAAGACGCATTTCGAAAGAGAGAGAAAAAAGAAAAATGGAAAAGTACAAAAAAGTTATAAACGACGAAATAAAATACAATTAAGAGGGAAAGACAGAAACAACACAAAATGTGACGAAAGAGAGGCTAAAAGGTAGACGACAGAAACTTACGTCACCTCCCCTAGTTACTGTTTGCAAAAAAAAACTGATTTAAATAACCTTTATTTTTCAAGTATGTATTAATTGTTGGTAGCTACGTACATACTAAGTACATAAGTAGACTATGTGTGTGCGTGGATGTTTGTATGTAATGTATGTATGTACGTAGGTATGTAGGTATGGGAGTATGTATGTATAGAAGCATGTATGGATGGACGTCTCTATGTATGCCTATATATATGTAATATTACGTATATTTATTTATTTATTTTTCGCGGTTTCGACATTTGTGAGTTTCGCAAATTCGCAACGCGAAATATGCGAAATATCTACCTATATTATTTTAAATTTAAATTTCTTATTTTCTTTTTCTTCTCATCATATTTTAGCAGTATTAATTTTAATTTTATTTCGTATTTGTTTGTCGTTACGTGCAATTTTTATTTTATTTACTTGAATATGTCGACAGAAAAATTATCGTCCTAATCATTAACATGAATAATTAATAACATCAGATTAGTCGTATTGGTGTTCTGCATGTTCTGTCGTGTTAGAGCTGTAAAAACGCCGATCCAACTGCATATTTTATATAGCTAATAAATCTTCACGACACACTGGCCTCGAAAATATACAAGTGATCTTCTTGTTTGAACATGACGTTGTGTTGGAAGTGATTCCTGCCGTCACACTAAATAGTCGCCCTTGCCAAAGATGAAAGAGATAAAGCGACTTAACATCAACGCTTGCCGGGGAAACTCTGGCCAACAGTTGTCGAACAATCTATGTGTTTCCTTCCATTTGTGTTAACCTTAAAGATTTAGCTCATTTGGCATTAAAGGCATAGATCATTTGGACCATTAGACGCCCTAGAAATAAACATGCCTTCACTTTAAAGACATTTTCAGATATTTAATTTAAAACACTGCCCCCGACATGTACATATTTTCACGTATAAGACAGTCTCAGTACCCTACACATCTTGGTAGTCTTCAGGCTGCTACGACTTACTTTCATCTGTACTAGATTTCCCGCTGAATGTTTAAGCCGACATCACCACTATTATATGAGTCGTTGAATGTGGTGTATGCTGCGAAATGTTTGACAAGAAACGGTCGAATAGCAGGTCGTATTCAGTACATGCAAATTAAAAATCAAAACTCATCAGTGAAACATAAGTCTATTTCACAGACATCACTTTATATAGTTACATGTTTCGATTCATTCTGAATCGTAATCAGACATTCGTACAAAACTTTCATAACTCAGTAGCTCTTCAAGCTCTTTGCACTATACATTAGTGAGATCTCACTAATTTTGTAAAAATATTAAAAATTTGACATTATTCTGTAGCACATGTGAATTGTTTTCTTCTACTGTTTAAATTCTATTCCAAATCACCCAGGCAGAAAAATTGGAAGAGATTTGTATAAAGAAGAAGAAAACTGCAAATGTTTTACAGAGTAATGCTAAAATGTTAATACCTTTAGAAAGAAAATTAGTGAGATCTCATTAAAGTATAGTGCAAACGGCTTGAAGGACTTCTACATTTTAAAGGTTTTGAACGAATGCCTAATAATTATTCAGTATGAATCTGAACATGTAGCTACATAAAGCAATATTTTTTATGTATAATTGTGTTTGACTGGTCCATTTCATTGTTAAATTGCATGAACATTATAAATAACGGGATGACGCAGAATAAGTTCGCATTCAGTACGTATACTCCTTTTCATTATTTGCCTCGTAAGTCAAATAGTATATTCGAAACACCGATTTAAGAATTATAGAAATTTACAAATAACAAAACGTGATTGAATTAAATTTCAGAAACTAGTCAGACATTTCTCCGTATCAATCCTACGTACGAGGCCACAGTCGGATAATCTGAGACTAAATAGCAGGGTACAAGTCTAGTGACGACGGGTTGGGCAAGGTGCCTGGACTGCTTCGTGTTGCGCTGTTTAATGCGGGTCGTTAGGCGACTGCAGTAAATCGTTTAAGCTTTAATCTCACAACGTGAGCCAGGCTTGTGAAGTTGTAAATGGCTATAAAGCATACATTACAAATTCTGTTCCAGAGGTTGTACTGGTGACCATATGTATATCTACGTCATTCAAAAGCCAATGAACTACAAATTCCGTGTTCTATATAAAACATTTTTCTACACTAAGAATTACAAACACATATTTGCAGCAATATCAGTACATCATTCAGCATAAAACTAGGATAGAAGCACAGCTGCAAGGTACAAATTTACAGTAGTAATTGTGTTAAACTCTGAGCATGAAAACTAGGCTTTAAACTGGGATGTAAAGGAGACACTGATAGAGAAAAAAAGACAAGTTCATATTCTTAAAAAAATGGGCTGTGAGAACGTGGACTGGTTTTATCTGACAATGAAAAAGATGGTGGAGAATTTCTTGATTATTTAAGCGACTATCACATTCTCAAAAAGGGCTAAGCATTGTGGAGTCAGTTCTATGTGCAGCTTACAACGCCACGTAAGCCTGTATAATGCACAACACAACAAGCAGCGAACTAGTGGGCTCTATCCGAAACAAGAAGTACGTGATAAGCATATTTTCAAAGGGGATCAAGTAATATGTTTGGAAGAAAGTTATCACAGAAATTGAATGCCTAAAATACATTTAGCGTCTTGGAGGATGAGAGGAGACATTCTGAAAGAAGCGAACCCACGGGATGGCTACTTCGCAGGTAATGATCACGATAAACAATAACAAATACATAAAAAATAAATTTAAATTTATTTGACGAAGCTCTTATTGAATAAGGAAATACAGCGCCGAATGATGCCGTAATTAGTCGATAAGCGTTTGTATATTATTTGGAAAGAGACAGTCACGTCCAAATCTGATAGTAATGCCCCGCTACTTGTCTCAAGATACTAAGGAAAACACGGAAAATTTGTGATGGTTCAGTCTACGAGTCAAGACTCGGAGCCGTTACATCCTCATTTCAAAGCAGGAGAAACTTCCATTCGGCCACGTAACTAGTTTGGAACGTATGCTCCTCTCTCATCAAACATAAAATTTTGTTAGTGAACTCTTTACACCACAATATGTACTGCACAGAGAGCATCAACTTTAACAACTGAAAGTCCTGTATTTTATCCATTTGAAGTGCGAATCGCTATTAGCTCCAAAAGAACAGGAATATTCGAAGACTTTCAAATTATTTTACAACAAATTTTTTAAAGTGATAAAATTTGCATCAACATTTCTAGTATTCTGTGACAACGCGCTGTGCCCATTGGTCTACTTTCACGTTTTATTTAAGCCTGAAGACGAAAGTACAATTCTGTCGCAAAACTTCGATAAATATCTGCCAGTCGTCATGACGTAACACCCTTGGGAATTAATTTTTCCCAAAAGCGATGTGAGAACCGCAAATCTACTAAATTTGTCACAATAATTTAAGAACATAAAAATGGCAAATATATAAATCTCCTTCCTTTTAGAACTTCTACTGCCTAATGTTTATTCTCCGTTATTAATTCTTTACAGCTTGGTAGTTTGTTAATATATCACTATTTAAACGTTAAAAGAATCTACGTGCAGCTCACAGGGCCAGTTCTGTTAAAAAGTTAGTCCAATGATCCGAACGTGGGCCGAAACAGACCCACACACAAATGTTCTGGCTTACAGATCGAGGGATAGGAACAGGCACACGAATATGACTATTGTATAAGCTTGCCTCTGCAATCTGCATACATAATAAACTATACAGAATGGATGTTAACAACAGGAACCGAATCAACAGCCACGCTGCACGCAGCATCGCTAAAAGCATAGGCTGAAAAACGGAGCTTTTCAGCTCTAACGTGTGGAGGTTAGCAACTCGCCATCGTATATTTGCAGCTTCAGCCGCTACCTAATAAATCTATTCTGAAAGGGCCTTTAAAGGAATCAGAAAAACAGAAGAACCATCTATAAGCTGTAAGGAAAAATATAAAAACTACCAGGTGATTTACTTTCTCTAATTTGAGAAGCCATCGTGAAAACAGTTAAAGTTATTGATATGAGAAATCTGTTTACTCTTATTGCAATGGAAAGAGATGTATGAGCTTATTTTGAGGTCTTATTGAGTATACGAAAACAAACAGAAAATCTTCTGAGATCTCAAGCCCCCTTTATCGGATTTCAAGAACAAACAATACTCTACATCCTATCTACAGTAAAACCATTTCAGACAATTGTGCAACTGCCTCTGAATAGAAGTCGGGAATTAAATGGTACTGCCTTTCATAATTACTTACAAGACGTGATTGATGGTTCCAAAGTTTTGCGACTCACAATTTTGCTGATGGGATTATGAAAATTAATGATCCCTTCTGGAATACTTGGTGTGAAGTAACAATGGTGGGTTCGGAGGTACTAATGATAAGTGTACTCATTCTGCGGAATCTTACAAAGATCTATACAACAGTGGCAAATTCCCTTAAAATTTCCAATAAAAATTGTGTATTCTTACTGATAACACTAATTATCATGCGTTTCAATGTTTAGTTAGGAAGAAGCAACATTTTTCCTTCTCAGATTACGTAGGCTTCTTGTGTCAGTATCAGCCAGTGCGACACTGTTGGCGGAGACGGAAGTCAGAAGCTGAAAGTAATCCCAGACTTAATGGTTGACTCTGTAAATATCCAGCACTCTGAGCTTGGAGTTAACATCGGGTGTAATTTTATTCAAATATTTGTGGAGATTAAAAGCCGGAACTTATAAAACTTGATAGATTTTTGTATTTTGTTTCCCGTTAGAAGCGCAGCATGTGGAAATAAAATAATTTAGCCTAAGTTAACTTACGAACTTGCGTCGATAAACGCGTTTCACATGCTTAATGTCATGGATTCATGTTTATCAGCTGAACACTATATTTCCATTTTGCTGTTCTGCGATGTACTGGTTTAAATGTGCCTTACGCTTGGTTTAAGCAACTGTCTTTAGTCAAGAAAAGGATGAATTCTTTCAAAGAAAATAACTTTCCTCTAACAGACAATATATAATCAGATAAATAATATCCTGAGAAAATAGATTATACTATATCGCTCACTGAATGCAATACTGGCAAAACTAAAAAACTTACGTTTCAACTTAATAATACAACCGAGCTAAAAAATATAGCAACAACATCCGCTAATACAATCTCGTTGCTTAGCTGAAACACATCCTGCAAAATGCCGTTATTGCTGGATGTATATGTTATAATTTTTAGGTCAGTCTAGTTTTAACTCCAAAAGAGAAGTTTTAGATTGTGCCATTATTGCATTGAGTGAACGATATGCTTATGGACAAGAATATAGGAAGTTACAAACACCATTAAGATTTATCCAAGTTCGAGAGGTTAAGATAATCTACGGTTAATCTTATGCGTATTGGACCGTGCATCATCTTGATATTTGAATAAAGGTTGACCAACTAGATGACACTTGCTTTATTATATATTGCTCAACATGTTTCAGACGTTAATACGTCCATCTT